>Ga0126373_10000035_pt1 | contig 142562 bp, 99 predicted proteins | sample PanSoiMetPlot_11_FD_92545 | JGI IMG/M metagenome (GOLD analysis project Ga0126373, IMG submission 92545) | Tropical forest soil microbial communities from Panama - MetaG Plot_11 | ecosystem: Environmental > Terrestrial > Soil > Tropical forest > Bulk soil | place: Panama | collected 2016-02-17
CACAAAGTGAAACCAACCTCCAAGCAATCGCCAACACGACAGCTTGTACCATAAGCGGATCCGCGTAGCTCGCACCCATTTTCATGCCCCGTGATGCACCCTGGGCGCATGTCCGCTTGCTACTAAAACCGGACATTTTAACTTGCTAACGACAGCGGGGGCTTTCACGACGTGGGGCTCTCACGACTTTGTCGTCGACTGGAGACAGCGCGGGTCCCGTCCATCGCCCACATTTAAACCCCTACAGAATCAAAGGTATGCTCTCTACCGCTTTCCCCCAAACAACACCCACGACTGCCGAACCATCTGAAATATTGGCCGCATTCATCTGTGTGTTCAGCCGCTTTGTGCAATTTCATTCGGAGGTCTTGCCATGACACGAGTATTGCAGTTGATGGCGCTGATCGCCGCTCTGGCATTGCCCGCCTTTTGCCAGTACGTCCGGCTTTCCCCTGACGACCAGCGCGAATTCGATAGAGCCTATAACAAATATGTGAACGACAGCCGCAAGAACGACCGGGATGACATCGATCGAGACGTCCGCAAAATGCAGGACATCATGGCCCGTAATAACATCCCCCCCAACGTTCCCTACGAGCAGATCGCCAGCAGCGGATACACGCAGCAAGGCCGCTACAACGGTGCGTACCAGCAGAATGCCCCGTATGAGGCCAACCAGGGCCGCCTTTCTCCAGACGACCAGCGAGAATTCGATAAAGCGTATGACCGATGGGTGAACGACAGCCGTAAGAACGACCGGGATGACGTCGATCGGGATGTTCGCAGAATGCAGGAGATCATGGCCCGCAATAACATCCCCGCGAGTGTTCCCTATAACCAAATCGCTACTACGGGATACTACGATGGCGACCAAGGCTATGCTCCGAGCAGGCTCTCACCCGACGATCAGCACGAGTTCGACAAGGTCTACGAGAAATGGGAGAAGGACGTCCGCAAGCACGACCGAGACGATATCCGGAAGGACGAGCGCCGGATGCAGGACATCATGGCGCGTTACAACATCCCCCGCGACGTACCCTATGATCAGGTCGCCTCGCCCGAATACAGGCATTAATCAGACGGTGGCCCATTCTAAACGTCGCGCATTTTGCGACGTTTAGAGTGGGGACTCCAACGACGGGGTGCACCGCTCAAGTCACGTTCCATTTGCGCTATTGCAATGAGTCTTAGAAAAACACCGCCGGAGAGACATTGAACTGCTTGCTCAGTTTCTCAATATGGCTTTTGTTGATTTCGCGCTTTCCGCTTAGAACCTCCGACACCACGCTCTCAGATCCAAAGATGGGCGCCAGATTCTTTTGACGCAGTCCGTTCGCCTCTCTTTCGAAATTTTCCGCTAAGCCGATGATTCCAATAGAGCGGAGGGGAGGCGGTATCTATCCTGCCTAATCCCCAATTCCCAAAATGAAACCTGCCCGTCGAGCCTTTAGCGATCAGCCCTAAGCTTTCGACAGAACATTTTTGAGTGCGCACAAACTGATAGCTGATCGTTGATCGCTGACAGCTCCTTTCAAGGTAGACGGTTGATCAGCGACGCGACGTAGCCTGCGCCGAATCCGTTGTCAATGTTGACGACGCTCACGTTGGAAGCGCAAGAGTTGAGCATTCCCAGCAATGCAGCCATGCCTTTGAACGACGCTCCATAGCCGATGCTCGTCGGCACAGCGATCACCGGAACCCCGACAAGTCCACCCACAACGCTAGGCAAGGCGCCTTCCATTCCCGCGCAAACAACGACGACCCGCGCTTTGCTCAGCGCCTCGCGATTCGCGAGCAGACGATGAATTCCGGCAACGCCGACATCGTAGAAATGCTGCACTTCATTCCCCATCATCTCGGCGGTAACGACCGCTTCTTCAGCCACAGGAATGTCGCTGGTTCCGGCGGAAACGACTGCGACCATACCTTTCCCGCACTTTGTCGAATCCTTCTGCAGCACGATCGCGCGCGCCAATTCGCGGTACTCCACACCACGCACTCTCTTCTTCACCGCAGCGAATTGCTTTTCGCTGGCGCGAGTAGTAAGAACGTTGCCTCCGTGCTTCGCAAGCCGCACAAAAATCCCCGCGACCTGCGCCGGAGATTTCCCTTCTCCCAGGATGACCTCAGGCATTCCAGCGCGCAGCGCGCGATGATGATCGACCTTGGCGAATCCAAGATCTTCAAAGGGAAGATGCCGCAGGCGGTCGACTGCCTCGTCCGGAGTCAGCGCGCCTCTGCGAACCTGCTGGAAGAGTTGTCGGATGGATTCAGCGTTCAAGCAGCACTCAGTAATCAGCGGTCAGCATTCAGCCAACCTGCCAGAAACCTAGATTAGCATTGAGTGGTTCGCCTGAGCATCAATGACCGTGCTGATAGCTGAGAGCTGATCCCTCGCAGCCGCCTCAAGCGTGCGCCGCGCGCGCAGTCGGACGTGACCCGGCCTTCAGCTTGGAAATTACTGCACCGCAAACCTTGCGTGCCCTGCCCGGTTCGTCCAGATGCGCGAGGAAGAGTCGCCGCAGTCCGCTGGGAGTGACTCTCCCGGCGAGATAGGCCTCGTAGACCTGACTTCCGATTCGCACACCCATGTCGCGTGTGGTGGGTTCAAAGTCCGCTTCGTTGCGTGACGCAGCTTGCGCCAGCTTCTCGATGGCCGCGCGTTTGAGCGGAGAATTCTCGCCCGCGGGTGCTGACCGCGATGGATAGAGCACGCGGGCGCCGAACTCAGCAATCGCGTGCTCGAGAACCCGCGCATAGAAGCGGTCCGCTGCGCGCTGCTCGTCCGAAGTTGCGGATTCGACAGCCACGTGGCCGTTGACTCGATGTGGCAATCCCTGGCATGCCTGGTGTAGAAAACGAGTCGCATCTTCCGCCGCGTGTATCATCTGAAACTCGCGCACATAGAAGGCGTTCACCTGCGGGATGTAGCTGCCGCCGCATTCCTCGACTTTCGCAAGCAGGCGCTTGAGATCGTCTTCGCTCAAGCCTTTCCGCAGCAAAAGACGGCCAAGGGTTGCAGCCTGCGACCCGCCGTACACTTCCGGCAACATGTCGACAAGGAACTTGGGCTGCGTGCCATTGTGCGGCGAGTAACGGTTGATCTCGAGAAAGTTTGCCAGGCTGTCGATCAGGTTGTAGATGGTCGGAGCGTAATCCGGACTGTCATCGCACCGGCTCCATTGATCGAGGAACAAGCGGTAGCTTTCGTATTTCTCGAGCGGAGTGGCGTTGAAGATGCAGAACACGTCTTCTTTCACGCGAACCGCCTCGACTTTGTCGGCGCGTTCCCCAGCCGCACGCCAGTAAAGAGAGTCGACGTTCTGCAGCACAGTCGCGACTTTGGCTTCCGGATTCTCTTTGCGCACGGCGCGCGGCAAGTGAGCAGGCGCCATGTGTGACTCGCCGAATAGCACATACACCACTGCGCCCGGATGACGCTGGCGAATTTCTGCGATCTTCAGCGCCGCATGGCGGTCGCGCGCCCCGATCTTGCGCAAATCCTCGCGTGGCATGCAATCCAGTCCATAGAGTGCTTCAGCGTTATCTCGAGCGCTGACCAGCAACTCGTGAAACGGCTCCCAGTCGTATCCCCAATCCAGGCCGAAGCGAATGCGCTGCCGCAGCTCGTCTTCGTCGATCTCGCGCCGCCACCATTCGTCAAGGATGTGCTGGTCGCGGGCGAAAATGGTTTCCACCCCCAGAATGACCGGCCGATCGCCGATGAGCGCCCTCTGTTCCAGCAGTGATGCCGCGGAACGTTGGGATGCGGCCAGCGCATGATAATCGCCGATCAAGACGATGTCGGCGGAACGCAAGGACACCTGAACTTCGTCTGCAGGCAAAACAGATTCATAGGTTCGAAACGACCGGTTGAAGTCGCGCAGATACTTGCGACGGCCATTCGAATCCTGAGCGCGGATCTCGCGTTCGACTCCGGCGAGCGCATGCAATTGCGCTGCGCTCCGTCGTAACCGAAGATTGGCAGTCGATGCCATAAATCAGCTGCTCGCTTTTAGCTCCTAGCTTCTAGCTCACTCGTCTTGACTTCTCCCTCTTTAGGTACCTATGCTCCTCAGTTCGAGGCAGCCTTGCCCAATCAGCCACCCAAAAACCTTACGGTCGCTGCTACAGGAGCGAGCGGCGCTATTTTTCTCCGCCACTTTCTGCTGACGGTAGGTCGCGACAAGCGCGTTAAGATCGTCAATTTCATCCCCTCTGACGGGGCCCTTCGGGTCCTCGCCGAAGAACTGGCGATCAAAGGCCGATCCAATCTCGTCGACCGCCTTCTGGGGTTTCCCGGCGGTCAGTCCTCGCGAAAGGTCAAACTTCAATCGAATGCGGACATTGGCGCCAATGTGGCCAGCGGTTCCTATCCCGCCGACGCCATGGTGGTTATTCCATGTAGCGTGGGCACTCTGGCGCGCATCGCCAACGGAGTCGCGGCACAATTGGTCGAACGCGCCGCCGATGTCACGCTGAAAGAGCAACGTCCCCTTGTACTTTGTGTGCGTGAAACGCCCCTCAACAAGATCCACATCCGTAACATGTACCGGGCCGCCGATGCCGGCGCGACCATCTTCCCCTTGATCCCGGCCTTTTATTACCATCCTGCTTCATTAGATGAGATGGCCCGCGAGTTCGCATATCGCGTGCTTGCCCATCTGGGCCTGCCGCAGCCCCAGGCATTTCGCTGGAAAGGCTGACAAATCAAAGACTTAGCCGCCTAGGGAAAATTTCCATCCATCATCAGGAACATCGACAAAGGGAGGGCAGGATTTCAGTGTAGAGACGCAGAAGTGCTACCGGCAGATACCCCCCGGACATGTACGGCCGAGACGATCGAAAGTAACAAGGACCTCCTGGCCCGAAAAGTTCTCCGACCTTGCTGATGGAAATACATCTATGTAACTGAAACCAGCCCAGGTAAGCGATGAACGCTCAGTTCGAGACCCGTTGTTGCGTTATTGGTGGAGGGCCGGCCGGCATGATGCTGGGATTTCTGCTGGCGCGCTCCGGAATTGACGTCGTCGTACTCGAGAAGCACGCCGATTTCCTGCGTGACTTCCGCGGGGACACCATTCATCCCTCCACCCTGGAATTGATGTGGGAACTCGGATTGCTCGAGGAGTTTCTAAAGCGCCCGCATCAGGAAATACGGGAGATTGCGGGACAGGTCGGAGACGAAACCGTAGCGATCGGTGACTTCACGCACCTGCCAACCCACTGCAAGTTCCTGGCCTTGATGCCGCAGTGGGATTTCCTGAACTTCGTGGCCGAACAAGGGAAGCGCTATCCGGGATTCCACCTGCGAATGCAGACCGAAGCAGTCGATCTGATCGAAGAGAATGGAAGGATCGTTGGCGCGCGAGCCAAGACAGCCCACGGCCCAATCGAGATTCGAGCTGGCCTCACCGTAGGCGCGGATGGCAGGCGTTCGATCGTACGCGAGCGCGCCGGTCTGCAGGTCATGGATCTCGGGGCCCCGATGGATGTTTTGTGGATGAGAGTCAGCCGGAGTCCGAATGATCCAGGTCAGACATTGGGAAGAGCGGCGGCCGGAAGGATCTTCATCATGATCGATCGCGAGGAATATTGGCAATGCGGTTACGTCATTCCGAAAGGAGCGGCCGAGGAAACTCGCAATCAAGGAATTGGAAAATTTCGCGAGGAACTCGTGAACCTGGCGCCCTTTCTCAAGGACCGCGTCGGAGAACTGCGCGACTGGAACGACGTCAGTCTGCTGACGGTGAAAGTCGACGGTTTGAAAAAATGGTTTCGACCCGGGCTTTTGTGTATCGGCGATTCCGCACACGCCATGTCTCCGGTGGGAGGCGTGGGAATTAATTTAGCGATACAGGATGCGGTGGCCGCTGCCAATGTTCTCGCTGCGAAACTGTCCACGGGGAACGTTGCCATGGCCGATCTGGAATCCGTGCAGCGGCGCCGGGAATTTCCGACGCGTGCGACGCAGAAGCTGCAAATTGCGGTGCAGAACAGAGTCATCCGCCGAGTACTCGACAGTTCGGCTCCTATAAAGCTCCCTCTGGTCATGCGTCTCCTTGGCCGCTTTCCATTGTTACGCCGGATTCCTGCACGGGTAATCGGGGTCGGCTTTCGCCCGGAACATATTCGAACTCGCGACGTCCATCGCGGGCATTGAGTATTTTCGTTCCACCGATTCTGTTCCTTAGTGCTAGTATCTCTGCCTAATTCTTCTTCAACCTCATTGGAGAGCAGAAATGTTGCCTGGGCAGTCCGGCCAACGACCAGTTCTCTGTTCCGCAAATAGGCTGTTCCTTCAGGCATTCGTCAGCGTGATGATTCCCTTCACCATGGCGGCACAAAATCCACTTGCGGAGGATCCGAAGGCGGCCAAGGCGGGGGAATACGAATTCCGCATCAACTGCGCGCTGTGTCACGGACTCGGCGCACGAGGCGGCGGACGAGGCCCCGATCTGACGCGAGCACAGAAGAAGTATGCGCACAATGATGCCGAGATGTTCCAGATCATCAGCAGCGGAATTCCCGGAACCGCCATGCCCGCAAATGGCACCAACGGCCAGGGCGTGGGGATGACCGACGAGGAGATCTGGCAAATCATCACCTACATCCGCAGCCAGGAAACGAAATCGTCGGCGACGGCCTCGGGCGATGCTGCCCACGGCAAAGAATTGTTTTTTGGCGATGGAAACTGCTCCCTCTGCCACATGGTGTCAGGCAAGGGAGGAAGGCTGGGGCCGGATCTGACTGGCGTTGCCGGATCGCGGACGCGCGATGCGATCATCGATTCCATCCGCAACCCGAGCCGGCGCCTCGCTTGGGGATTGACGGAAGCGACGAAAGAATTCCCGCAGGAATATGAGAGCGTAACTGTCGTCACCGCGGACGGCAAACAGATCAAAGGCGTCACGCTGAACGAAGACAGCTTCACTGTACAGATCATGGATCCGGCCGAGCACATTTATCTGCTCGAGAAAGCGAAGTTGAAGTCGTTTCGGAAGTCCCGCGAATCGGCGATGCCGAAGTACAACACGGATGTATTGAGCGACAAAGACGTAGAAGACCTGGTCGCGTTCATGGCGAGCGTGGGGACGAAATGACGATCAGCGTGATTCTTGCACAAGGCTTTAACCGGCGAGGTCGCAGAGTCCTGCCGCAGAGATCGCGGACAAGGGCCTATTCCCTATCGGTCTTTCTGATCGTCACCTCCTTCGTTGCTCGTTCTCACGCGCAGGTCACGTTCGAGCGACTGCTGAATTCCGCGAACGAGCCGCAGAACTGGTTGACCTATTCCGGCAGTTATTCCGGGCAGCGCTTCAGCAAACTCGAACAGATTAGCACCGGCAATGCGCGCACCATGGTTGCGAAGTGGGTGTATCAGACTGCTGCCACCGGAAAGATCGAAACTACTCCGTTAGTCGTCGATGGCATTCTTTACGCGACCGCACAAGACGACCGTGCGTTCGCGCTCGATGCCCGCACGGGCAGACCGATCTGGATGTATCAGCGGCAACTGCCGGGTGATATTCGTCCGTGCTGTGGGCGCGTGAACCGCGGTCTGGCAATTCTGGGGGATAAAGTCTTTTTCGGAACGCTCGACGCACACGTCATCGCTCTGGATGCGAAAACAGGAGCCCGGGTGTGGGACGTGAATGCCGCCGACTACCGCACTGGTCACAGCTTCACGGTCGCGCCGCTCGCTGTGAAGAATCTGATCGTGATTGGAGTATCCGGCGGGGAATACGGCGTGCGCGGATTCATCGACGCCTACGATGCCGACAGTGGCGAACGCAAGTGGCGGTTTTACACCGTACCCGGCCCGGGAGAACCGGGCCATGACACGTGGGAAGGCGATTCGTGGAAAGTCGGAGGCGCGCCTGCGTGGAATACCGGCACTTACGATCCGGCGACGAACCAGATTTTCTGGCCCACGGGAAACCCCTCTCCGTCGAACCGCGGCGAGGGACGCGCCGGAGACAATCTGTACAGCAATTCCCTTCTCGCGTTGGATGCTGACACCGGGAAACTAAATTGGTACTTCCAGTTCACCAAGCACGACGAGCATGACTGGGATGCGACACAGGTTCCTGTGCTGATCGAAAGCGCGGGCAAGAAACTGATCGCGCAAGCCGATCGGAATGGATTTTTCTACACGCTCGACCGCACGACGGGAAAGCTTCTCTCCGCGACACCGTACGCGAAGATAACCTGGACCGACAGGAAAGATGCTGACGGCCGGCCAGTCGCGAACAAAAACGCCTCACCGACTTTGCAAGGCCACACGGTTTGCCCCGGAGCACTCGGTGCCACGAACTTCATGGCGCCAACCTACGATCCGCAGAGCGGATTCTTTTACGTCACGGCGCGCGATCAGTGCGACATCTTCAGCACGGCTCCACAACCCTACGAACCCGGCCACGCGTTCTACGGCAGTGCATACTTTCCGTCGGAAGAGGCCGAACCCTATCTCGGATTTCTGAAGGCGATTGACCCAACGACCGGTGAAATGAAGATGAAATTCCAGCACACCTCACCCACGTGGTCAGGAACTCTCTCGACCGGGGGCGGCCTGGTCTTCAGCGGCGACGCCGAAGGAAACTTCATTGCCTTCGATGCGTCCTCGCTGAAACCGTTGTGGCACTTTCAGATGGGCGGCGCTGTATACGCCGCGCCGATGGCATTCGCTGCGGATGGCAAGGAATATGTGGCCATTGCTGCCGGCAGCGCCATTTATGCATTCGGGTTGCCGTAATGTTGCTCAGGGCAGGCGTTCGGTCCCCGTGAGCGAGGCGAGCGTCTGCCTGCCGGATCCATAACCTTCCGCTAGGCAGGTCTATGTTTTGTCTGTGACCAATCGACGCGACGCAGCAGAAATCAGTCCGCCCAACCTGAAAAAACATTAACCGTGGATTGACACGTCCGTAACACTCCCGCCGTAGAACGTCCCTAACCTACATCCACCCAAGGAGTACCACTATGCGTTCACAACTCCGTGTTGGTCGCTCCGCCGCCGTCTCTCTGATCGCAATTCTGTTGTTGATAAGCATCGCCTCTGCCCAGCAGGGAGCGGGCTCGATCGCAGGCACAGTAACGGACCCATCGGGGGCCGTGCTCAAGGGCGCACAGGTATCGATAGCTGCGCAAGGCATCAATGTGGTTTCTGATGAGCAAGGCCTCTTCCTCATCAAGGGTCTGGCTCCTGGAAACTACTCACTTAAGATCACCTATGTCGGATTTGCGCCGTACCAAAAGGAAACGGTCACTGTAACTGCGGGCCAGACGACAAATGTCGCGGCGGAGCTTAAAGTATCGTCCGCGAGTCAGGATGTTCTAGTGACCGCGCCTCGCGCGGGGGGAGAGGCGGAGGCAATTAACGTCCAGCGGACGGCGGACAATATCATCCAGGTGCTGCCGTCGGAAGTCATACGCAGCCTGCCGAACGCGAACATGGCGGACGCACTGGGTCGGCTGCCTAGTGTCACCCTGGAGCGGGATGAGGGCGAGGGCAAGTATGTCCAGGTCCGCGGAACTGAGCCGCGCCTAACCAATACCACCATCAATGGAATCAACGTTCCTTCGCCGGAACCGGGTGTACGTCAAATTAAATTTGACTCCATACCCGCCGACATCGTCGAGACGGTTCAGATTAGCAAGACCTTGCAGGCCAACATGGAAGGCGACGGCATCGGCGGTTCGGTAAACCTTGTAACCAAGACTGCCACCGAGCGTCCTACGATCACTGTCAGCAGTATCGGTGGGTATACGCCCATCGTGAACGGGCGCGGGCTGACCGAAGAGGCCGGCACCATTGGGCAGCGGTTCGGCCCCAATAAGAAATTCGGCGCCCTGATCGGCGGATCCTACGACTGGAATGGACGCGGCATTGACGATATTGAGCCGGTGCCCGATGTTGCCACGTTGGCAAGCGGCCAAACCGTAAGTTGGAAAGACGCGATGGACATTCGCGAGTACCGCTACTTCCGGTCCCGCTGGGGCTTGGCCGGGGGGCTCGACTACACACTGGGCGAAGGGTCCAACATTTATCTCAAGGGACTGTATTCCGACTTCCATAACTATGGTGATCGGTGGGTCTATTCTCTGACCGACAACACACCGGGAATCTCTCTACTAGGCGCAAATGGCTGTAGCATCGATAGCAAGGGGAATGAAAGCTGCACTGGCACCTCCTCGTTCAATACGCAGCTGCGTAATCCGGATATCAGCGTCGGCAGCCTGATGTTGGGAGGTAAACATGTTCTGCAGACAACGTGGTACTCCTGGGATCTGTCGGCTTCACGAGGATTCTACGGCAACGCCCCATACACCACAGCGTCGTTTGCTCCTCCTTCCGGGACAAGTTCCTGCCAGTATGATTACCTAAATACATCGAACAAATATCTGCCGCGCTGGGCCGCTCCCTGTTACGCCGAGGCATACAACGCTCCCACACTCACGCTGAACGACCTGAATCGGAGCCTGGGTCCCTCGGCGCAACTGAATCTGCAGGCGGCGGGAGCTGGGGCCAAGCGCTATCACATCGGCTCTCGGCTGGCCACGATCGAAGTTGGCGGCTATTTCCGCAATGCCCACAAATTCAGCGATGGCTATACTGCCGATTACAGCCCAAACGGCTCGAGCGGGTCGACACCGGCACTTACCACTTTCCCGAACCGGTTGATCAACACGAATTACTACAATGGCGGAAACTACAATCTCGGCTACAACGCTCGCGTGGAGGACGTGTTTGCGTTTGTGAAGTCAAATCCGGAGATGTTTACGTTCACGAGCACGGCTGGCCAGGATGCTCAGGAATACGACCTCATCGAAAAGGTTACAGCGGGATATGCGATGAACACGCTGGATCTGTCCAACCGCTTGCGCCTGGTCGCGGGTCTGCGTGTCGAGCACACCAGCGACGACGTTTCGAATTTCGCATTCGGCGACAACAATATCATCGTGCCGAACCAGTTCTCCGGCTCCTACACCACGGTCTTGCCGAGCGCTTCATTGAAGTACGCCGTTGGGTCGAATAGCTATCTCCGCTTCGTCTATGCGCGCGGACTCTCGCGTCCCGACCAACAGGACATCGCACAAGCCCTGAGCTGGACGATCAATGGGAATGGCGCAAACCGTAACCAGGTCAGCTTCGGGAACGCCAACCTTAAGGCGGAAACCGGCGACGACATCGACGTGTTGTTCGATCACTACCTCAACCCATTCGGAGTCGTTTCTTTCGGATATTTCTACAAGTACCTGGGCAGCCCTATCGTCACGCACAGTTTCACTTTGGCGAACTACTTGCCACCCGGCGCTCCTGCTGCGGCTCAAGGCACTTACCTGGCCTCTCAACCCATTAACGCCGGCCATGCCTGGGTCACGGGTATCGAGGCCGCCTACTTGCAGCACTTTTCGTTTCTGCCTGGTGCATGGGGTGGCTTGGGGCTCTCGGCGAACTACGGTTACACCGCATCGGGGACCTCGGGGGTTGCCGGACGCTCTGACCATCCGCGATTGCCGCGGACGTCCCCCAATGCTTTCAACATCAGCCCGACCTACGATCGCGGGCGCGTCTCGATTCGCGTCGGAATGTCCTACAATCAGGCGAGCATCTATAGCTACCAATTTCAAGATGGGACGGCTGGCGGCCTGAACGGCCCGCTCAGCGACATCTACTTCTACACGCATTTTCAGGTGGACGCGCAAGGGAGCATCCGGGGGCCACACGGCCTGACGTTTGTGGTGTATGGGCTGAATCTGAACAACCAAGTTTTCGGCTTCTATCAAGGCAGCGCGCAGTACATGATTCAGCGCGAGTATTACCAGCCGACTATTGCTGCTGGTGTCCGTTGGTCACCGACGCGCGAGAAATAGCCGTGCCCCGCTACAATGGCGTTGGGATTCCGAAGATCGAACGCCTTTTCTTTCGATTGCTGGGAACGCGCAATCTTGAATTGCTCGTCGTGGGACCGTGGAAATTTCTAGTGGAATGGGACTCGGAATGAATCTTCAAAGAGCGGCTTTTGTGCACGCGCTGGCGGTACTGGTTGCTCTTGCAACTCTGCTTGGGTTGACGTCCTGCTCGAAGAAATCGACGGCGCAAATATCAACCCGCGACCTAACCCTGAACCTCAAGACCCCGTTTCAGTTTGTGGCATATGGCGACACTCGCTTTCACGATGCGAACGACACCGAGGCTGCCAATCCGGGCGTGCGCCGCGCACTCGTACAAGCCATTGCCGACCAGAATCCTGCCTTCATTTGCTTCACCGGTGACATCGTGTATGACGGCTTCAGCAACGATGATTGGAAGGTTTGGGATGCTGAGACCAGCATCTGGCGCGACAAAAAGATTCCTATCTACCCAGCGCTGGGGAATCACGATCTTCACGGAGATCAGCAACTGGCGTTGGGCAACTACTTTCGGCGATTTCCTGATCTGAAGGGTAGCCGGTATTACTCGGTGCGCGTCGCGAACGTCCTCTTGCTAGTGCTCGATAGTTCACTCGACGAAATCCTTGGTCCACAGGGCGACTGGCTGTCCGGAAAACTTGATCACGTTCCGACGGATGTAAATTTCGTTTTCATCATGGATCATCACCCTCCGTATACGAGTTCTTCCGACGAACGAATGTTGGGCGGCGGACATTCGGCCCGGTCGCGCGAGCAGGCCCTCGCCAAGATGCTGGAAGCACGGCAAGTCCATGCTTCTTATCGCATTGTGTTCTTCTCCGGGCACGTTCATAACTATGAGCGCCACGAGCATGGAGGGGTCACGTATTTTGTGAGCGGTGGTGGAGGGGCGCACGCGTATCCGATCACACGCGCTCCCGATGACCCGTTTCAAAGCAAAGAAATCAACTACCACTACCTGCTCGTGGATGTCGACGGCGGGCAGACGAAGGTCACGATGAAGCGACTCCAACTCAACGGACAAAACGCGGAGTGGACCACTCCGGATCAGGCGCTGATCTCTGTGCCGGCCGCAGCCGCGACGAAAGCGGTTCGTTGACGGCCTCGGGAAGCGGTCTTTTGGCGGGGCGTGTTGCTTCCCGCGGTACTCCAAAATCCCCCGATTGACGCGGCGTCAGGTTTCGTAATAGTCTGCGCTTACACCGGAAAGGAGGTGGTCTGATGACAAGTTCTGAAGGCAGTAGTAGAAAGACCCATAGACCAGGCGAGGTGGCTGAGACTTAGAGCAGGTCGCTCTAAGCGGGGCTTCGGGAATTCGTGGTACAGCTTGTATAACGAAATTCTGAAGCTACAGCCCGCAAACTATCGGTGAGTAAGGATTGAGTCCGCCCGGCTGGCAGGTCGAGCCGGGAGCCCGGAGTTGCCGAAGAGGCCACGTAGAGTGACCACCTCTTGGTCAATCCACAACAGTCCACCGGACGGCCCGCAGGTTGCCCTGCGGGTCGTTTGTCTTTGGACACCAAGTTTCAACGTTTCAAAGACTAACGCGGCTTACGCCGCTTTCGATTGACCGCTTTCTTTGTCCCTTCGTTTGAACGATTCGGCTTCGATGAAAATCCGTTGGATGCTGGGCTGCAGCTCTCGGATTTGCTTCTCGAGCCGATCGATCACGGATTCGAGCTGGTCGATCGTGAGAGTACGTCTGAATCTGATCTCGACGGTTAGCAAGACCTGACTGGGTCCGAGTTGCATCGTCAGAATGTCTCCGACCTGGTCGACAGCATCATCCGCGGTAATCACCTCTTTCACCTTTCTGATCTTGGAGCGATTGGTGCGCTCCCCGACCAGCAAAGCCCCGATTTCGCGTCCCAGGATCAGAGCAACGCATGCCAGCAATGCGCCGATCATGATGGAGCCGATGGGGTCGTGTCTTCGAGGAGGACGATGAAGACTGTGGGATCCTTGCTGCCCTTAATTTGATCCCAGACACTTTCGTCCGCGTCCTTAGGTGACACGAGTTCGCGGTAGGAAATGTGCCAGGAGTACCCTTCGAAGCATCCAGCGAGGAATAACCCGCGTAGTTCCAGAGGGGATGGCCGGAAAGCGAGGGATGACGGAGGCGAGAGATGCCCTCGTGAGCGGCAAGACCTCCACCGACGCCGAAGATGTAGACCGCGACGAGCAGCGCGTAAAAGTAGAGGACCTTACCGTGGCCGAACGGATGGAGCGGGGCGGGCGAGCGCTGCGCTTGACTCCGATCAGCAACAGGATCTCGTTACCGGAATCAACCGTTGCGTGAAAAGCCTCGGCCAACATGCTGGAGCTGCCGGTGGCGAATGCTGCGATGTACTTAGCGATTGCTATCGCGAGGTTTGCGACTAAACCGACGTAGACCACCCTATGGGAGTTTCCTTCAGCCATGACCACCTCAAAGAGGTTTTGATTAGTCACGATTGAAGGGTCGTAAGTTGGCGAGGATTTACGGAATCTTTAGTCGTTCCGGCGTACCTACGGCACACGGCTTCTTTTCGCGCGCCTACCCGGCAGTGAACTGGCGGGCTACTTTCAGAGATGCCTTCCAGATCTGGCCACAAGCATGGTCGAGCGGGGGTGAGAACTTCAGCTGCGGATTTTCTTTCTTGGGATGCCGGCGACCGGAATTCCCCAATCGTGGTCGGGATTACGGTGTTGTGCGTACCGCAGTTGGTATTGATTTCGCAGGCGAAACCGAAACACCAACGGCATCGCATGCACCCCGGCGGCCCCCGGTTGCGTACGTGGCCAGGATGCTGGGGAACTTTCCGATTCCACTCCATCGTCGAGCATGGCGTTGCCACACATGTGATGTGGAATGGGAAGACGATGGATTGCCCGATTCCGCCGAGTCAGAGCAATAGGTTTTCAAATCCTTTCTGGATCACTTGCAGAGTGTCTTCGGCGAGATTGAGGGTGGGGAGTTCCTGGCGGGTAAACCAACGAACCTCGGCGGCGTCGCTGGCGGCGAGGAGTTCGCCTCCTATCCGGCGGCAGAGAAAATCGATCAACACATAGTGATATTGCACGCGGTGGTCGGGATCACGCAGGATGCGGTCGAAGACCCCGAGCAGTTCGCCGGGGTCGACGATCAAGCCCGTTTCCTCGCGGGCTTCGCGGATGGCGGCTTCGCGGAGCATCTCTCCGACTTCGAGCACGCCTCCCGGGATGGACCACTGTCCCTGGATGGGAGGATGAGCACGCTTCACCAAAACAACGCGGTCGCCTTCGACGATGATGGAGCCTACGCCGATTAGCGGGTGTTCGGGGAATTCGCGGTTCATTGGAGCAGTGGCCGGGGTGGTCAGTGTTCAGTGGTCAGCTCTGGGCACGGCGAATTATAGCTCCTCGGCAGTGAGCGATCAGGTGTGAGCAAGACATGCCTTGTTCGCTCATTGCTCATGGTTCATTCTCGCCGCCACACTCAGAGGCATTGACTTGCTACAATTTCGCGATTGGTCCCAAAAAATCTGACAACCACAGGGGGCACAGAGGGACACTGAGAGATATGGCGCTTGAGGAATATAAGCGGAAGCGGCGGTTTGAAGAGACACCGGAGCCTCCGCCGGAAATCGCGAAGAAGAAGGGAAATCGCTTCGTGGTCCAGAAGCATGAGGCGACGCGGTTGCACTATGACTTCCGGCTGGAGATGGAAGGGGTGCTGAAGTCGTGGGCGGTGCCGAAGGGGCCGTCGCTTGATCCTGCCGAAAAGAGGCTGGCGATGCAGGTGGAGGATCATCCGGTTTCTTACTTTGACTTTGAAGGGAATATTCCTGAAGGCAATTACGGAGCGGGAAGTGTCATGGTGTGGGACGTCGGGACGTGGGCTCCGCTTTCGCCGCTGCCAGTGAATGGGAAATATGTTCCGGGAACCGAGGCGGATGCGGCGGCGATGATTGCCAAAGGAGACTTGAAATTCCGCTTGAACGGCCAGCGGCTGAAGGGGGATTTCGCGCTGATCAAAATGAAAGGGCGGCGTCCGGGAAGTAAGGGTAACGAATGGTTGATGATCAAGAAGCACGATCAGTACGTTGTGGAAGGATATGACGCCGGGGACATCGACGAGTCGGTGCTTAGTAGACGCAGCATGGATGAGATCTCTGGGGATGCGCGGTCGCGGGAGTGGACCAGCAGCCGCCCTGCTGGGCGCGGACGGTTGAAGGCCGCGTGGCTGGCGGACGCGGTGGCGCGGCTCGATCAAAAAAAAAAGCAAACCAAAAACACGGAGGACGCGGAGGACGCAGAGGTAACTAAAGGAAATGCTTCTGGCCACGGGCGAAAAGTTGCGCGTACCGCAGAGAAGAGTAAGGGCAAAGCGCAAGAATCATCTTCAGGATTGAGCACTCCCAGCCAGAATGAGCCCCCTAAATCCCCTGCGTCCTCGGAGTCCTCTGCGGTTTCGGTTTCCGTTCCCGTCAAGCGGGCGATGCCCGCTGCTATCCATCCGATGCTGGCGGAATCCATCGAAAGACCATTTGATGATCAGGACTGGCTTTTTGAGATCAAGTGGGATGGATATCGGGCGATTGCATTCATTGAAGACGGTAAAGTGCGGCTGGTTTCACGGAACCAAAATGAACTGACCGCACGCTATCCGGAATTGAAGGACATGGCGGATTTTGTGAGAGCTGAGGCAGCGATTCTTGATGGTGAAGTGGTGGCGCTGGACGCCGAGGGGCGAGCGTCGTTCAGCTTGATGCAGCAGCGGACGGGATTCCGTCCGGGCGGACATCGGGCGGCGGCGAAGGCTGATGTTCCGGTTCTGTACTACGCGTTTGATCTGCTTTATCTCGACGGCTATGACTGGCGGCGGATGCCGCTGGAACAACGCAAGGCCAAACTGGCCTCGATCCTGAAAACGGGGGACTCGCTGCGTTATTCCGATCACTATGCCGCGCAGGGCAAGGCGCTGTTTGAGATTGCGCGGGACAAGAAACTGGAAGGCATCCTGGCGAAGAAACGCAACAGTTGCTACGAAGAGCGGCGCAGCCGGGAGTGGCTGAAAATCAAGATCCGGCACAGGATGGAGTGTGTGGTGGGCGGATTCACGGAGCCGGAAGGAACTCGCGCTCATTTTGGATCGCTGGTGCTTGGGCTTTATGACAAGCAGGGCCGGCTGATTCATGTGGGGCAGGTGGGAAGTGGGTTCGATCAGAAATTGCTGGCAGAGATCTGGAAGACCCTGCAGAAGATCGAAACTAAGAAAAATCCCTTTTATGGAGAGGTGGAGGCCTTGCGGAAGGTCCGGTGGGTGAGACCTGAATTAGTGGCCGAGGTCGAGTATGCGGAGTGGACCGAGGGTGCCAATACCGGGAGCGGTGCGAAACTGCGGGCGCCCGTTTTCTGCGGGCTGCGCGACGATAAGGATCCAAAGGAATGCACGCTGGAACAGGCTAGAGGTTAGGCGACGAAGTCTCCCTGCGTTCCGAATTTCGCTCAGCCCGGCTGGCCGAGTGCTATTTGATGTCTTTCATCGCGAGTAACGTACCGTAATCCCTGCCCGAGGTATCGACGGCCCGAGCAACGACGGCGGCGAATGTATCGCGAACTTCCGGGAACCTGGCCACCAGAGCCTTCATGACATTGATGTTTTCCTGGTAGGCGACATTGGTATTTGAAACGTTTGCGGACTCATATCTCACTATGAGATCAAGGTCGTTGCCCACGACTTCGGGAAATACTGCGGTCAGCTTGTAGGTTGTATTTGGAGAAGTAAGAGTGGCAGTCTTGCCCTGCGCGGGCAAATCGGTTGGCTTGACCGTCTGGCATTCGTCATACAGAGTGTCGCTCGCTAACGTGCTCATAAACGGTAGCGGCGAGGCTAAATTGCGTGCCTCCAGGTAGTAAAACCAGGCATTATGCATCTGGCCTTTCGCCTTGTACTGGCGAGCTTGATTGAGGAACCATTCGCTGTCGTGGCCGGAGAACTGCGCTGGCTTGATGTAGAGACCACCGAGTTTCCAATCATTGCCGGTTTGCTGCAGGATTAGGGAAAACATGGTTCGGCCCTTCGGAGAATTCGCGTCCATGAGGATGACGGCGTAGTTTCCCGGCGGCAGGCCCTCGAACACGAAGGCAGCGCTATTGGCTGTTTGTCCGTTCCTGTTGAAGACGCCACACCAGAACTCGGCATGCTGGTTCGAAGTGGAATCCTCGGCGTTCAGCAGGAATGACGATTTCACAGTCGGCTGTGCGCCGGAGAGGTCTTGTTGACGTTCCTTGATGGTGTTTTCGACTCCGGCAAAATCAGAAGCGAGGCTGGGAATCGCGTTTTGCCGCAAGGATGCCAGGTCGCCCTTGACTGACATGTCGAAATATCGTTGTGCGGCGTTGGTGATGGCTGTGCGCAACGGCGCATCCATATCGTTGCCGGTCTGGCAGGTCTGGGCTGCGGCATTCGAGGGCAGCAATACGAGAAGAACAATCGCTATGCAGTACAACTTGTCCTTAAAGCACGGCGATGCCGTTCCCATAAGGTTTTACCCTTTGTTCCAGAGAGTGCAGAACCTGGCAGACGCGGCCAAGGTTTGCCCTGCATAAGATTTACGGCGGCCGGAAATGGTTGACTGTGATTGTTGGATGTCACTGAAACGGGCATACAATTTTTTGCAAGAACGGGCCGCAAGAACGATCTTTTTAAGGAGATATAAACAGCGATAAGCGGGCAAGAGCGGTGCTAGAATTTAGGTAACGGCGCCGCAAAAGTCTCCCGAATCAGCCTCCGACAGGAAAGCACGGGCATAAGGAATCAGGTTATGAGCACAGGATCGAGGTTGCACCAAACGGCAATGGCAATACTCCTGAGCTCGGGTCTGCTCTGTGCGGGTCTGCCGGCCTTTGGAACTGCTCCTGCCCAGGCCCAACAGCAAAGCCGGAAAGCGCGGAGCAAGAAGAAGCAGGCGGAACCGCCTCCGCCGCTGCCCTCGGGACCAACTGGACGTCCGGTTCCGCCGATGCCTCTGGACGCAATGGCGGCGGTGCCTCCGCAGGTTACGTTCGAAAATAACCAGCTGACGATCGTTGCGCCGAACTCGACTTTGGCGGACATCTTGCGTGCTGTGCATAAACAAACCGGGGCGGACATCGAGGTGCCCGCAGCTCCGGAGCGTGTGGTCACGCATCTCGGACCTGGACCAGCGCGGGAAGTGCTGGCGGACCTGCTCAATGGGTCACGATTCAACTACGTCCTGCTCGGGTCGCCTTCCGACCAGACAGCGCTTACACGAGTAGTTTTGGTGGCCAAGAGTGGCGCTCAGGAAACCGCGCCGAATCCTGTCGCGAGGAATACACCGCCTCCTCCCGGTCAGGCTGTGGTTCCAGGTCAGCCTGTAGACACACCGGAGCCCGATCCTTCGCCTGAGGCGGGTGAGGCCGAAGCAACCGACGACAACAGCAACAACGCGGATGACAATGCCGATCAGCAACCGGCGGAAGCGGAGCAGACTCAGCCCCAGGATCAGCAGAACGGCGTCAAGACTCCGCAGCAAATGCTGCAGGAAATGCAGCAGCGCCAGATGCAAATGCAGCAGCAGCAGCCACAGGGACAGCCTCCGATTCCGGGCTCAGGCATGCCGCCTCACCCCCCACAACAGAACTGAAAATTCGGTGTAGCGGAGGACGCATCGTCCGCGCACAACGCCCGGCGAATGCGTCGGGGGCTACGCGTTGGCCGATAGAAATGAGCTCCACATTTTCAATGAAAACGGGAGTCGAGCTACTGTTGATTTCCGTGGATCTCGACCGAGTTGGCCGAACGGGCCGTGAGGCGGGAATCTCTCTGGGAGACAGCCTGGTTCAGGAGATTCCAGTCGCGCTCGACTTGGCTTTCTGAAATGCTGTGTGGCGATGGGCGACGGAACTCTGATTCCAGTCTTGCTTCCAGCAACTGGCGCGCGAGTTCGGGCGGTGAATTACCTTCCATGATGTTGCTGGCGGAAACACCCACTCGCACAGATTTGTCACCCTCCCGTATCACGAGGATGGGTCGGCCTTGCGTGTCAACACTGGGGCTAGCATGGGCTTGCCGCTTTTCCCAAGCTTTTCCGACGTGGGGGGCCGAGCTCTCCGGATAAGCCCCCGCAAGGTAGTGTTTCAGCTGGACTTGATAAGCGCGGATATCCTCGCGGTCGACCGGTGACTCAGGAACCTGGCCGGCGACAAAGACGTTGGCGTCGCGGGCTGGCTTGAAGCGGCCCGCTCCGCTAGTGAAGTAAACCCCGGCAACACATCCCGCAAAGATCGGGCTCACCACTGCGCTGGGAACCATATATTTCTTGGATTTAAAAAACGACTCGACCACTCCATGCGCAGTCGTGCTGCGCGGCATGCTTCCGGGAACCTGCGGAATCACAACGCGCGAGAACCGGATTTCCGGATGGCGGGCGCTGAACTTCGTCAACATTTTCGCCATATGCTTCGGCGTGGTGATGCCAACGTCAGCGAAGACACTGCGATGCAGCGCCTTGGGGTAGTAAAAGTTGATGATGTCTTTCGCGAAGTCTGCGCAGTTTCGCGATACCGTGTGGAAATGAGAGACGTTCTGAGATGAGTTTAGTTTTTCAATCAGGGCCAGATCCTGCTCCGGGGTAGTTTCGATTTCAAAACCGTAGATCGTACGGTCGTAGGATGAGCCTACGAGCTCATACCAGTTCCCGCCCGGAGTTTCCCCGCTTCGAACATCGGGAGCGATGGCCTCGAGGTTTTCGCGACGATAGTGATCGCGAAGGAATGCGGTCATCTTCGCGTCGGCGAACAAGGGAATGTCCTCTGCACGCTCGACGGCGTAGAGGTAAGGGATCAGCGGAATCGCCGCCCAGTCATGTTTGCCGACTCCGGCATAACGGCTAATCACGACACCCGTTTCCCCATGGGAACAGGGTCGAAGGACTAATGGTGTCTCAGCGCAGACCCCAGAGAGATAAACGGCCGCGTGACCCGTAGCGGTGAAAAATCCCAGCGTGCCATATGGTTCTTCCAGAAGCAGAGTGGCAGAAGGGCCAGCGAAGGCAGCGCAAGCAGACAACAACAGGAGAATCCCTGTCGTGGTTGCCCGGCTCAACGCTGTCATCTGGCGAAACTTCATGCGTGACTCGGCTCCTGTGTCTAAGTCCCTTAATAAGAACCCTTTGTCGAGAGATTAGTTGCGCGTCTGCAAACACACGAGTTACGGAAGTTCAGAAACAAGAGGTTGCGTGATTGGCGAATATTTAACGAATGCAGTGTGAACTCACGATTAATTCTTGCGCGATTGTTGCAACCGGGTTTGGGCCCAGCGAGCACTCTGTGCGACCGACTCATCGTCATCGAACAGCGAGTTCTCCGTAACTGGCAGAAGTTCCAGTTCTGCGCTATTACCTATAGCTATTAGGGCGTTTCGTCGGAGTCCAGAAAGCTTGGCGCGACGGATTGGTGAGCCACGAAACGAGTCACGAAACTCCTCGGCTGACATTTCCGCCAGCCACTCCAAGTCCGGATTTACGAGACCGTCTCGAGGTGAAAACTCGGGCGCCTTGGTTACGGGCGCCTTGCGGTTCCATGGGCAGACGTCTTGACAAATATCGCAACCGAAAACATGGTGCCCCATGCCGACGCGCAGGTCTTCAGGAATGGAACCGCGCTTCTCGATGGTGAGGTAAGAAATGCAGCGGTTGGAGTCGAGTTTGTAGGGCTCCAGAATGGCATCTGTCGGACATGCCTGGATGCAGCGTGTACACGTGCCACAGCGGTCCGGAGCCGGCAGATCGGGAGTCAACTCGAGCGAGGTGAGGATTACGCCGAGAAACAGCCACGAACCGATCTTCTGGTTGATGATGCAGGTATTCTTTCCAATCCATCCCACGCCGGCATACTTCGCGAACACGCGCTCAACAACGGGGCCAGTGTCGACGTAGCTGCGGGTGATCAATTCTGGCGGTGACTCGCGGACCTGTTCGTGGAGGGCGGCTTCAACCTGCTTCAGGCGTCGCAGGACCGCATCGTGATAGTCTTCGCGACTCCAGGCATAGCGGGAAATCCATCCCCGCTTCGGTTCGTGGACCTCGGTTGAGTATGGATGATTGGTGTTGTAGTTAATCGCACAGACGATGACACTGCGCGCCCAAGGAGCCACGCGGGACAGTGACGCGCGCTTGAGTGAGCCCTGCTCGTCGCGGGCTTCCATGTACTTCATCTCGCCAGCATGACCAGCGGCAATCCATTCGGGAAAGACTCTCAGTTCCGGCGAGTCGGTAGCAGGAGCGACCCCGCAGAGGTCGAACCCAGCCCGTTGGACGGATTGCTTAATGACGGTTTGAATCTCATGAACGGGGCTGAGCAACGAAATGCCTTTGACGAAGAGTGGTGAAATCCCGGGCAGAATTAAACGCCGAGTTTCCTCACTTCCTCGTTATAGTACTTTCGGTAGAGTATGTCCCATTCCTGCGAGCCTTCGAGAATGGTCCGCTTCTGCGTGTCGATCTTTTGGCGGGCAGCGAGATCGATCTTCGCTTCCTGATTGAGCAACTCTTCCAGGAACTTGCGAGTTTCCTGCCGAATCGTGTTGGGGTCTTCGATGAACTCTACCTCATCCACTTGCTTGAGGACATCGGTGACGGCGCGGGCCAGGACGTTGACTTTGTCGCGGCTGAGTCTCACAACACCGCCTTGTATTTGCGCACGAGTTCGTTCTTCACCTTGCGAAACATCTCCTGGTAGTTGGCGCCGCTCTTGCGCATTTCGTCCGAGTAGGCTTCGAGAATGACTCGGACTTCGTCGTTGATGCGGTCCTCAAGGGAAAGCTCTTCCACGAGTGCGGCGTTCACGCGCTCGGTGACGGCGGGAACGGCTGTGGTCTCAATGAGCTTGCCGGCAATGAGTTTCTTGGTGACTTCGCGGGCTAAGTAGCCCACATATTCTTTGGAAAAAAGCATGTATGGATTGACAGTTCTGTGTGCAACTCTTTTGTTTTGAATATGAAGTGTACCACATGGAACGGTCGAGGCGCAGCGCAACGGGCTGCGCCGCCCGGCACAGAAACGAAAGAAAGTTGGAAGCGGCTATCTTCCCAGAGTTGCGATAAGCGTTTCCAGGATTGCGGCAAGCAAAAAGGCAAACACGAAATATGTGGCAACTCGGCTGGCAGAGTTATCTTCGCGAATTTCCGACATGGTGCCTCGCAGGGTTTAGTTGGGGAGCTTCGCTTCCCCACAGGTCCACGGGGCGGAATTATACACGGGATGTGGCCCGGGAAGACAGATATCCAGAGTGCGACTTTTAACCGGCAGCTCGCTAAGAAGTGCCGCGGAGATCGCGGAGCAAACCGACTTCATTTTTGAGTTTGTGGCGTGGTTTGGTCGCGAAGCATGTAGACAAATTGCTTGATTTCGTGGCGCTCGCGTTCTTGTTTTTGGGCTGATTGCTTCGCCAAGTCATGGTAGAGACGGAGTTCCTCTTTCGCTTTGTCGGCCTCTCCATTCTGACGATAAGCCTGGGCCAGGCGGTAATGGGCTTCTTCGAGTTCCGAGTCGATTGCTAGGGCCTTTCGAAAATGTGCAATCGCCTGGCCGTAGTCACCCTGATCCGCGCGTATCACACCCAGCTGGGTTTCAGCCGGCGCGTAGCTGGGGTCGCTCTGGATGGCGGTCTTAAGAAGAAACTCCACTTCACCGGTATTAGCATTCTCGGGTGAGGCCTGGTGCAGCTTCCAGAGTCCGAGCGCATAGTAATAGTTGGCCGGAGCGCTTCGCGGTTGAAGCATGACGAATCGATGCAGCTTTTTTACCAGTTCGGATGAGGGGGTGTTTTGACCGTGCTCAATTTTGCCGAGGAAGCGATATGGCGTTGGATCATTGGGGTTGAGATCAGATGCCTGGCAGATGCGCAGGACAGCGTCGTCATAGGCACCGCGGGCAAAATAAGCGGCGCCAAGACCTAGAAGGATCCGTGAGGAAGATGGAAAAAGCCCGTTTGCTTTTGAGAAGACTTCGATCGCGGGTTCCGGAGCATGGTGCAACAGTAGCTCCGCACCCCAATCGAACAGATGCGATTCGGTGGCGGCCAGTTCGGCGGCCCGCTGATAATGACGAACCGCGTCGAGGGAATCGCCCGATTTCTCATCTACCTCCGCAAGAAGATGATGGAGGTCGGCATCTTCTTGTTTTGCCAGCAGGCTGGTTACTTCATTTCTGGCCTTTGAATAGTTCCCCGCCTGGGCATTCGCGTAAGCGAGGTCGTGGGTATTCTCGTAATTCTCAGGGTCTTTCGCAGCGGCGCGTTCAAGGTACGGAATGGCTTCGCGGGCTCGACCGCTAGCGATGAGCAATGCGCCGAGTTGATGGTTGGCGCTGTAGTCGTCCGGCTGGCGCCCGGCAGCGTCACGCAGCGACTTTTCACGCTCTGCATCAAGACTAGTTCCGCGCGTGGATTCTCCCAGCGAAACTGTCTCTTTGGCCAGCGAATCGCGGGTTCGGGCAACCGTGTCGGGACCGTGGCCCCCAAGATTGGATGTGTCGGTGACGCCTGCTACGGTGAATTGCGGCTCATCGGAGAACTGCGGAGTCGAGTTGGGCAGTGTTGGACCTTGGTGCTGAACTCTAATTGTCAGATCGACGACTTTCGCTTCGCCGGGCTTGAGAAACAATGACGGAACCTCGGCGTCGGCATATCCATCCTTCATGGCGTACAGGTGAAACACACCGTGGGGCACTTTGGTGAACGTGTAACTTCCCTGCGCGTCAGTTCGCGTGTGAAAGGTATCGCGAGAGTCGGTCTTCTCTAGTTCAACAAGCGTGTGGGCGATCGGGTGCCCTTCAGAGTCACGAATCAAACCGTGCAAGCTCGCCGATTGTGGTCCCTGTGCCGAAGCGCAAATCCAAAGCAGAAGAACGCTTACCAACAGTTGTGGGACTCGGACTATGCGTCCGGTCCACGGACGGGTTGAGTGCCGATAAATATGACCTGTTGGTCGGTTCATAGCCGGCGGGCGCAGATTCTCGCCAGATTCTAGATGCGCGCTGGCTGTGGCGGCAACAGCCCAGGTGGTTGCGCTTAGAACTAGTCCCAAGGAAGAATCTGCACGGCAGCTTTATTGACTGCCGGGGCGCGCGAAGCGGCTGGCCCAGGCTGCGGACGTGTCGCCGACACCATCGAGGGCGGCATCTCCGCCAGGTTTGGGCTTTTTGGCGGCGTTCAGAGGGACTGCTTTGATGATTTTGTAGTCCTGATATTCGATCCAGAGAGTGGCTTTCCCTCCCAGTCGAACGAAGCTTTCCGTGTGGTTTTCGGCAGGGAGCCAAAAGTCGTTGACCTTCACATAGCGATGGGCGATATCAGTCTTCTTGATCCAGAAGGAAGGGTTTCTACCCGGCTCAGCCTCGATGCGAACGACGGCGAAATCCTTCGCGTCCACCCAAACTTTTCCGCGGTACAGGAACTTGTTCTTCGTTCGTGGTAACAACTTCAAAACATATCGGCCGCCATCAGGACTTGGCTCGTAGCCGATCATTTCGAAGTCGTAGTTTTGCCGGGTAAGAGCTGTATCGTGACGATTGTCGCTAGTCGCTGCTTCCTGCTCGCCTTCGAGGAGTTTTTTGAACACATGATCGATCACGAACTTCGATCCGGTCTGCGAAATGACGGTGAATTCCTTGGAATTCGGAGCATGGAAGCTGACCTTAACGATCATTTCCGCATCTTTGTCACCGGGGAAGCCACGATATTCCATGCGGTAGATACGTTTGCCCTCGAATTGCTCCAGGGCTGCCGCGCGCTGCGCGTTCCGTTGCTCCAAATTGGTGACGACTTGTTCGAGGCGAAGAGGCGCTGACTGAGGCGTGATTTGAACGGCAGCATTCTGCTGTGCGCTCGCAAAATACGGCGCCGTAACCAGAGTTGCCGCAATCGCGAGCATTCTAGGAATTTTCATTGGTTCACGCCTTCGCCCGTCATGGTCACTTGGATGCTGGCTGCTGGCCGTAAGCTGCCAGCATTCAGACTCACGAGTACGGCATGCGGTCTGATCCGGAGCTTTCGTTCCCCGCGCCCACTGCCTCTCCGGTTTCTCTCGTAAGTGGAATACATGGGGCGGGCACGAATTGCCATTTTTCCGCGGATTACAAACTCAGACATCACGCGCGGTCATCTCCTGCTAAGATGCTCCTTGATTTTGACTGATTTACAAAGTTTTCGGTTCTGCGCATAAGTACGGACTTAAGCACCAAAGTTGCGAATGGCAAGTTCTCCCACCAGCTACGAATCGACCGCGGAATTCCTGAGCGACGAATTCCAGCGTTCGTATCGCACGCGTCCGGCGATCTTCCGGGCTCCGGGTCGCGTGAACTTAATTGGCGAGCATACGGACTACAATGACGGATTCGTGATGCCAGCGGCGATCGGTTTTTACACATGGATCGCGGCCAGCCCCCGTCCCGATCGCACTCTGCACGTAGGTTCCGGGGAGTTCCACGAGACCATCGACTTGTCTCTTGATTTTCTGGGCGGCCCTCCGCGGAAACATTGGAGCGACTTCGTACGAGGGGTGGCGGCTGTTCTTCAAAGCAGGGGCGTTCGGTTAACGGGCGCCAATCTGATGATTCAGGGTCAGGTACCGATTGGAGCGGGACTGAGTTCCTCGGCCTCCCTCGAAATCGCAGCGGGACTGGCACTACTGGCTACGTCGCAGGCTGAAGTACCACCACTGGATTTGGTAAAAATCGCTCAGCGGGCCGAACATCAATACGTGGGCACGTTGTGCGGCATCATGGACCAATTTATTGCGGTGTTTGCGACCTCGGGACACGCATTAATGCTTGATTGCCGCTCCCTCGAGTCGCAGTCTCTGCTGGTTCCCGACAATGCCAAGCTGGTGATCTGCAACAGCATGGTGAAACATGAATTGGCGAGCGGCGAGTATAACCGGCGACGTGCGGAATGCGAGGCGGGAGTCAGGGCGTTCCAACGCAGTATGCCCGGCGTGCAAGCGCTGCGTGATGTTGGGCTAGCGGATCTCGCAAAACATAAGGCGGAGCTCAACGATGTGGTATATCGCCGATGCCGTCATGTCGTGAGCGAAAACCAGCGCGTTCTGGATGCCGCCGAGTCCCTTCGAGCCGGCGATCTGCATCGGTTTGGCCAATTGATGTATGAATCGCATCGCAGCCTGCAGAAGGACTATGAGGTCAGCAGCACGGAGCTCGATCTGCTGGTGGACATCGCTGCATCGTGCGAGGGCGTGTATGGGTCGCGCATGACAGGCGGAGGATTTGGCGGCTGCACGATTACTCTTGTCCGCTCACAGTCGGTCGAGCCATTCCGGGAGAAGACCAGCGAGACCTACAAAGAAAAGACTGGAATTACGGCAGATTTGTACGTGTGCTCAGCTGCCCAAGGCGCGGGCGAGTGGAGATAGAAGCGACGGTGGTGCAGATTCCGTTTTGTCGGGTTTGTAACTGAGCCACCCGTTCGGTGTTGCCCTCGCGTTAGATCCACGCGCCAGACTCGGTCAATCCGCGCTGGCTTTGGCTCTGGAAGAAATCGCTCGAATCAGATCACGAACACTTTCTTCGAGGACTTCGGTTCGTTGGAATTCGCGATCGTGGGCTTTGCCGAGCGATAGACGGCGCGAATTCCTGTGAATGTTCGTACCGTTCACGGGAGTGGCTAATCCAACATGAACCTCAGAAACGCCTGTCCGTTTAACGATGTGGCAGGCGTTTTTGGTTCCGATACGGCCGCCGGCCATGATCACGACACGACCGCGCGAAGCTTGAACCAGCTTCGCAATCGTGTCCACGCCCTGCAAGCATTCCTGCTCGCCACCGGAGGTGAGGAGCCTGTCGGCTCCGGTTGCGCATACATCTTCGAAAGCTTCGAGCAGATTGGCGGAGACGTCGAAAGCCCGATGAAATGTCACAGAGAGCGGGCGGGCTAATTCTACGAGTCTCCGTGTGCGTTCAACGTCGACCGTCCCATTGGTGCGGAGCAGGCCAAGAACGACGCCCGCTGCACCCTCGTTCCTCGCCAGTTCGATGTCGCGACGCATGATCTCGAACTCTGCGTCGGAATAACAGAAGTCCCCGGGCCGGGGTCGTATGATCGGATGCACTCCGATGGAGACCTTGGCTCGAACCACAGAAAGCAAACCCAGGCTAGGGGTGACGCCTCCTTCGAGTAGATCGCTGCATAACTCGATGCGCTGGGCTCCGCCTCGCTCAGCGGCAAGGGCGGAGGCGACAGAGTCAACACACACTTCAATTAACACTGGTTCCGGCATTGTAACGATTTACTGCAGTTTAGCGATCCAGTCTTTCGGCTTGCGTTGAGCTAGAGCAATGTTGTGCAACTACGCATCCTAACAACCGCGATGCCACTCGCCCGCCGGATGCCAGTGCTTCCGGCGGATGAGAAAGGGACTCGAGACTAGAACATGTAATGCAAGCTGAGCTGAATCTGCCGTGCCGGCGAGCGCACGTTACTGATCAAGCCCCAAGAGCTGTCATTAATACTATTGTCGGGGTTCCCGTAGCTGGCAATGTTAAAAATGTTAAAGAAGTCCGCCCGGAAGCCGAGCACGTGCTGCTCTTTCCATAAACGGAAATCCTTGAACAGGGACATGTCGACTTGGCGATAGCCTGGGGCACGCTCGGTGCTGTTGTGCGCAGTTCCAAAGGTATTTGAAGCCGCTACCCCATAAGCGCAGACTCCGTTATCAGCGCCGGTCGGATTCTGGGTGTCGGGCAGGCATGGTTGCGCTGATGGATCGGTGCCCCACCAGTTCTGGATCGTCCGATGACTGATGATCATCGGGCGGTACTGGTTGGCGCGGCTGAGGCCCCATCCGGCGTTGTTGGTGTTGCTGTTATTGGGACCGAAAATGGTCACAGGAAATCCCGTATACAGAATGGCAGAGGTCGCAAATCTCCAGCCTCCGAGCGCGGCGTCTAGCCATCGGCTCGAATTATTTCCGTATGCACGGCCATGTCCGAATGGAAGGTCGTAGACGCCGACAAAGTTAAGACTGTGGCGTATATCCATTCCAGACGGTCCGTAGTCTGCGTTGAGATCGTAGCCGTTCTGAACAGATAGACCGTTAAAACTTGTGTTCGACACTGAATAGTTGCCAGACGAGTTGATGAGAGATTTTGCGTACGTGTAGTTCAGTGTGTACTCCAAGCCTCGGTGAGTTCGCTGACGTAGAGTCAACTGGCCGGCATTGTACGTCATTCTCGCCTGGGATTCAGTGATCAGAATGGCACCGCATTCTCCCACGAGGTTGAAGTAGGGAGTCTGGTCTGCTGCCGGGATGCTGGAAGCTCCACATCCTCCGAGCGGAGCAAGGTTCTGTGCCTGTTGTGCTGTAAGCTGATTGCCGTTGCGATAGTCAGCCAGATGATGGCCCACTTGTCCGTGATATCCGGCGCTGAGAGATAGCTCATTCGTCAGCGCGTATTCAGTCACCAACGTGAACTGATGAATGTAGGCGGGCTGCACATCCTGCGGCCATACCGAGTAGAGTGAATTATTGATCCCGAGTGGCTGACTGAAAGCATTGTCCACTGTAAACGGGGTTCCGCCTGAGGTTCCTGAAGGGGTCGTCGCATTGCTGTTGATCGCAAGTGAGAAAGGCGGGCTCGAGGTCAGGCGCTGGTTAAAAGAGTAACCCTCGAAGAAGCTGGTCGCTCCATAACCGCCGCGGATCACGAGCTTATCCATCGCCTGATAGGCGAATCCAACGCGGGGCATGATCTGCTTGTAATTCGCGTCGTAGCAGGCGCGACTGGGACATACGATTGACCCCGCTATCGCCCCCGCTGGAACATGGCCGGCGTACTCCACGATGCCGCCAGGCAGAACGTTTGCAGTTTTGTTGTTCTGCTCATACCACGGTTGGTCTATTTCGTAGCGAAGGCCCAAATTTAGCGTGAGCCGGTGCGTTAGCTTGAAATCGTCCTGAACGAATAATGCACTGCGCCACTGACGTTGCCCGACTAAACCGAGCGGCGAAGCGAGTTGAACATTCTGGATGCGGCCGAGGACGAAGTCAGCAGGGCCGTAGCCCCCGCCACTCGGGAGAGCGGTATATTGTCCGGTGTAGCCGAAGGTGCCGAGAAATCCTACGTTGCCGGCATTGAGGTAGTTCTGTTGGTACCGGGTGGCCTGACCACCGATGGACAGATAGTGACGTCCCCGCTGCCAAGTCACCGTGTCCTGGTAATTGAACGTGTTGTCCGTGAAGACTTGGGGATTCGCACTGGTACCGATATAGCTCGCGTTATTGCCGATATTTTGCCCGGTGAAGCCGACATATTTCTGAGTACCGAACGGGATGCCGACTGTCTGGTTTCCAGTCAAGCCGAACAGGCCGGAGGGATCGCTGGGCACGCCATTGTTCCAGCGAACCCGCGTAAAACCAAAACGCGCTTCGTTCACGATCGTGGGCGAGAAGGTGTGTACCCAACTGGCGCCGGCAATCTTGGTGGGATAACTGTTGTGCGCAGGGAAGAACACCGGAAGAATCGCACTGGTGAAGTCTTTGCCAGTCCCCTGCGAATAAAAACCGTTGATTTTGTCCCGATTGCCCACCGTGTAGTCGACCTTAAAATCTTCCTGGTTGTTCTGGACAAAGCTGCTTTGCGGGCCGACGTAGTTATCCTGGATCAGTCCGTCCAGCGGCGTTCGGTTGGGCGCAGGATAGATCTCCGGGTGAGCCGCGAGATACTGGGCCACTGGATTTACGACTGGAATCTGGTTCCCCGTGTATGGCGTAAAGTTGTTCTGAGTGTCAAAGAGCTGCATGCCTTGCGCAGTTAAAGCCGAAAAGTCTCCATTCAGCATCGCAGGAGTCAGGACGCTGGCCTGCTGCAGGGGCTGCGCCGTATGCCTGCGGATGCCCTCGTAATCCACGAAGAAGAACAGCTTGTTGTGCATAATCGGACCGCCCAGGGTGCCGCCGAAGATGTTCTGGGTGTATTTGGTGATCGGGCTATTCGTAAGGCCATTGACCCATGCATTCGCGTCGAGATTCTGGTTCTCAAGCAAGTCGTAGGCAGAGCCGTGAAAACTGTTCGTGCCAGATTTCAGAACCGTGACAATTGCGCCGCCATTGGCGTTGCCATACGTGGCATTTGCATTGGCGGACACTACCTTGAGTTCTCCGATTGCGTCGGGGGCGGGGTTATAGCCGATCAGATTGTTCTGGGGCTCATTGTTATCGGCTCCTTCGACCATGTAATTATTCGCTTGTTGGCGATTGCCGTTGATGGTCACGACGCCGCTGTTGAACGTATTCCGCTCAATCGCATTATTCCCCGTCAGACCCGTCGGGTCGGTCGCGACAGCTCCCGGCTGATACAACGTCAGCGATGAAAAATTTCGGCCGTTCAGCGGGATGTTCGCGATCTCGTTGGTGGTGAGTGTAACGCCCAGGGTGGAATCGGTGGTATTCAGGATGGGGTGTGCCTCCCCCTGCACCACGACCGTCTCCGTGGAACTGATCTTGAGCGCCACATCGATCTTCGCGGTCTGATTGATTTCCAGTGCGAATGGCGCGATCTTGGCGGAGGCAAATCCCTTGAAGTCGACCGTCAGGGTGTAACTGCCGATGGGTAGGAAAGGGATGGTATACAGGCCGGCCGAATTTGTCGTCGCGGTGGTCTTCACCGAAGTAGCCACGTTCTCGGCCGTAACGGTCGCCCCGGAGACCAGGGCCCCGCTGGGATCGGTGACTTGCCCAGTAATCGATCCGGTGACGGTTTGTGCGCGCGACGTGCCCAAACCGAAAATCCCAATGAGACAAACGCCGACCACATACACGACCAAACGATTGCGTGCCATCGAGAGCCTCCGTGTCATAGGAGATTGAGGGGAACGTCCCAATCTGGTTGGGTTGACGCTAACCAGTCGGACCGATCACTGTCAAGCATAAAATGATCGTTTTATACAATATCAATCATATTTGTGATTGTTTATTGAGGCATTGAATCCAAGAGATGAGTGACGGCCCCGTCCACCGGACCGGGCCGTAGTTTTTGGGGGTTGAAATCAACTAGTGGCGATGTGAAGAACACCCTCGACTCACGTAAGTCAGAAGGTTGTTGTTAGAGGCAATCTGGCAATCGTAGAAGTGTCCGCTGGAGTCGAACTGCGTGTACTCTTGCGAACTCATTGTGGGAGAGACGTCCGTCGCACGGCCGGTGTTTGTGACGGAGCTGAACTGCTGCAACTCGCCTTCCCGGAACAATTGAGTATCGGATTGATATTTCTGTTTTGTATCGACGGTCAGACCGAATTCCGCTGACGCTACCGGAAAGGCAACATTGACGGTGATGGGAAAGCTGAAATCAATGTTTGTGACTTCGTCTCCCTCGTGGCTCGTAACGGTCGTGACCGTGGAAACCCTGTTTTGCACCGAGGTCAGCTGATCGAGTACGGAGAAATTCACTGTGTCGAAGTTGATGGTTTGCGTGCTCGAGAAGTCCTGGTGACCTCGAATCGAAGTCGACACTTTGCCGTGCGATGTGTTGACGTATCCCGAAATCGTGAAGCGGCGGTCAGATTTGACTCCGATGGTGCCGGTGACCGTCTCGGTCCCCTGTAAGTTCTCGGTCACGACCGGGGAAGGCGCTCCCAGCGTATTTCTTACGACCGCTCCTTTCACCTGAGTTGACGCCTTATCCAGGAAGAGCAACAGGGACGCGGTCTCTGAAAAGTAGCTGTCATCGTTGAAGACGCTCAGCGATACGGTGTGCGGATTGCCGTCGCTCAGCAGGCCGGCAAATGGAGTGAGGTTCACTCGATAAGGAACGAAGTCAAGCGTTTGCACGCCCGGGGACGGGATCCACTGGTCCGGTAGAAATCCGGTATAAACCCAAGGCGACACCGGAGCAATTCCGGCGGGTTGGCCGTCTATGGTGACCTCGGCCTCGCGGAAATCGGTGTTGCCGCATCCGTAAAATTCATTGATCGCGGCGAGGTCGTTGGGGAAGCATGCGAACCACTGTTCATCGAGCGATTGGCTCTGCGAAATTACGTCAAGATATGCGGCTTCAACATTGGTCGGCAACGTAAATGTAGACGAGAACTGATCGCTGGGAGTAAACAGGAAAGCGGGCAGATTGACACCTCCACTACCGTTCGATTGTTCGAGCGGCAGCACCATGTCGGGGACTTGGGCACTCTCATGATTACCGCGGGCAGAATCAAGACCGGCTGGATAGAACTCCAAGCTTGCATTGACTGTGAAAACTCCATTCAGCCGGGTGTTGTATGGCGGAGGACAATCGGTTGTGCAGTTCTGAAGGACCATCGTGCCGGTTTGAGGAATTGTCATCAAAGATGAGTAATCCGTCACATCACGCTCGATGTGCCAGGTGTTGGTCAGGGTGCGGAGCGGCTCGGGAGTGGTCCCGAAGTAAATGTTGGTATTAGCCAGGTAGAGAGTCGCGGTGCGGTCAAACTGGCGTCCGCCATTTTCGCTGAAATCGATGTCCAAGATGACCTTCTCCCACGGACCAGAACAACTGGCTGGCGGCGTAAATGGAAATGTCTGTGTGGTCTCGGAAAAAAATGCGAACGTGTATCCGGAAAAAAGGGGGACGAGGCAGGGCTGCGCTTCAGGCCGTGGGACCAGCGGATCTGCGGTCACTTCGAACTGGGTTCCAATTTGTCGATTCGTGCTCTGTGCGACGAGGGCGCAAGGAAGAAGTAGTAACGAGACGCGAGCCACCACAAGGCAGCTCCGGAAAGGGCGATGGGGGAAAATCATTGGGCAACTCCTAACTCGGATAGTCCCAGATGCGGGGGGATTCCCTTTTGGGGGACTCACTTATCGCATCGATTGCGGCGGATTGTCAAGCAGAAATGATCGAATTAAGCCAAATTGATCACTTCATTGCGCGAAATATGACGCTTCTTGCATAAGCAGCGTCGCTACAGGCAGACTGTTTCCGCTCCAGAGAAACAGGTTGCGCTTCACACTTGACGATGGCGAACCCAATCCTCAGGATCATCTGGCATGAATCCACGAAATCGTGCGGATCAAATTTTGCGGGAATTGCGGCAGGAGGGCGACCTTTCGCTTGATGTCCTGATCAAGCGGCTGGGAGCGTCCGCGGCCAGTGTCCGGCGCGACTTAACCAAGCTGGAAGCCAAAGGTCTGGTGCGGCGGACACACGGCGGCGTCACGCTGGTAGAGCCGCTGCTCTACGAACCGTTTCGTTACGATTCGTTGTTCCAAAATCGTGAGCAACATCGGACTGCCGAGAAGCGGCGAATCGGACTGAACGCGGCAGAACTCATACAGGAAAACGAAACGGTAGGGTTCACGGCCGGGACCACGACGACGCACGTGGCGCGCAATCTTCGAAATCGTCATAACATCCGCGTGATTACGAACGCGATCAACATTGCGATGGAGCTTAGCAACTGCGCGGGCCTGCGGACGTTTGTCACGGGAGGATTTGTCCAGTGGGCGGGATCGTTTTCCCTTGTTGGACATGCGGCCATCGATTCTCTCAAGGATATCTATATGGACCGCGTGTTTGTGAGTGTCTGCGGAATTGACCTGGCGCGAGGCATTACGGTCATCGAACCGGAAGAAGCGCTAACCTTTCGCACGATGATTCAGCAATCGAAGCAGGTTATTGTGGTCACGGATTCGACTAAGATCGGCATGGTCACGCCTTCGCTGATCTGTGCTATGTCGAACGTAAACGTGCTGATCACCGACACGCATGCCTCCGATAAGGCTGTGGCTCCTTTTCTCGAGCGGGGAATGGACGTTCGCCGCGTCTAGATTCCTTGAGGTAGAACCAGAGTCCTAAGTAGGGAAACGGCGGCCGCGACACAATTCGTCGTGGCGGGACACCCGAGACGCTGTCCCCAGTGGCCACGCTCTGACCAATCTTAATGAGAGACCCTTGAATCGAAGAGCTGGAATTCGCGGATATGGGCCTGATCCGACGCAGACAGGATGTGCAGGCGCACCCGAGAAGCTGTGATGGAGTGAAACTGATCAATACGCTTGTGGCCGATGGCTTGCCCGCCAGCGACCGCAGTCCACTTCCCTGCTCTGAACACCTCGATCGCGTACAGCTGAACGTGCTGCCCGGTACTAAGCCATTCCATGGTTAGAGCACGGTCGAAAGTGATCGGGTGCGCAAAATCTACTTCAAGCACCGAGTGGTGCGAACCCGATGGCGCTGACCAGAACGTATCGGGATCGCCATCGAGTGCGAGTTCTTCTTCGGCACCGGTCTTAACATGTTGCCGGACCAGATTGTTGCCGTAGGCAGCGCGAATGGAATCGCCGAGTTCCTGCAGTCGTGCAGCATCTGATTCGGGAATGAGCCCGCGCTGATCGGGCGCGATGCCGAGCACGAGTTGACCGCCGCGACCCACTGTCTGCTCGTAGGTGGTCAAGAGTTCCGAGACGCTCTTTAGGCTTGCTTCATCATTGGGATGCCAGAACCAATGATTCTTGCGCAGCGGTGTATCGGCTTCGACCGGACGCCAGCGCAGATATCCGTGACGGTCGATCACGTTCCAGTTTTCGTACGGGATGACGCCGTCTTCATTGCCTACCCAACGGATATCGCCGTACTCGAACAGCGCCATGTCCGCGAAGACCAGCGTGTTCGGCTGCAGCATGCGTAACTCCTCGATGATGCGAGGAAAGTTGTAGACGTGACCGCCGCTGCCTGCCCCGTCGAGCCAAAACTCTTCGAGTTGACCGTACTGCTGCGCCAGTTCATCCAGTTCGGCTAGGTAGTACTTATCGTATTCGGGAGAGTCTCTGTAGCGAGGCTCGTGACGATCCCAGGGCGAGAGATACACTCCGAACTTCATCCCATATTTCCTAGCGGCCTGTTCCACCCGGGCGACCACGTCTCCTTTGCCGTTCTCGAATGGACTGGTCTTCACGCTGTAATCGGTCTGCGCGGTTGGCCAAAGGCAGAATCCGTCGTGATGCTTCGCTACGAAGATCACATAGCGGATACCAGCCGCGCGCAGAGCTTGCATCCACTGGTCAGGATTGAATTGTGTCGGATTAAACACTTTTGGATCGGCCGTGCCATCGCCCCATTCGCGATCCATGAAAGTGTTGGGGCCAAAATGAATGATTGCTCCCATCTCGAAGTCTTGCCACTCCAGTTGCTGCGGAGAGGGCTTCAGATCAGATGCATTTTGCGCCAGGGCCGGGGCGAGCATGATGAGGCCATAGAACAGAGATTTCAGAACGCGCGAACATGGCATGGGAAGAAGACTAGCATCTTTGCCCGGTCAGGCCGTTTAGGCTGGATCGGCTGGTCATTCCCAATAGAACGAGGAACTACACCCTCGCACAGAATCTGAGACGTAGGATGCTTCGACTGCTCCGCACGACAAAACCTGAGTAACCACCGCTCCACTACTTTCCAAGCGGCGCGCCGATTGTACCCCTAAGAACCGTTACAGATGCCGCCGGCAAGTCGTAGCTTGTGTCAGGTCGAGCTTGCTGGGTTGAGGTTTTGGGCGGACCATCTGGATCGGCGTATCCCTTCTTCCGATTGGAATGCCACTGGTATTGCTGCTTGCCGAAAATGATCAGGGAAACTTGTCCAGCAAAAGACGTATCCCGGTCGGCATTCGAATCGTGGAATACGACGCGTACCGGATGCGGATGATCGTAGTCCTTGTTAATGAGAAGGAGAGACCATTGACCATCCGGACGATGTACAGCATAAGCCGTAATCAGAACATGTCCCTCGGAGTCGCGGACGTCACCAGCAGCTTTGTACAGAAGGTGTTCGGCGTCTTTCGGCTGGGCCCACTCTTGGGTCAACAATTGAGCCGCAAAGAATTGCGAAGTCTTGTCCCGGATTTGATATCGCTCGTCGACCATGAACATATGGTACGTACCCCAACTGTTGGGGCAGATCGGGTGCGGCGGCGAGTACGACAAGGCGTGGTAATAGTGCGTGGACTGTCCGCCTGCGGTAAGAAAGCCCGCAAAAGAGTCCGCCAGCCACAACGCACCGAAGATATCGACAGAGGCTTCCCCGCCGTGTGCATTGGTTTCGGTATCAAGCATCGGAATGCCTGGCGGCAAGCCGTCATCCCGCCAGACCTGCATGATGTGAGTGACTAGCTCCGGCTCCTGATAGAGGTTCTTCCACGGCGTTGCGCAACCATCATAGGGATAGTGCTCGAACGACATGAATGAGAGATCCTGCAGACGGCTGTGGGCTCTCAGATAATCGAGAAATCGGCGAAACCAGGATGTGCGGCCCTGCGCGTCGGGCCAGGCTTTGATGTCCTCAGTCACTCCCTGGAAAGAAGGCCCGCCAAGTCTAAACATTGGGTCCACTTCATGAAGCGCTTTTGCGAATTGCAAATAGAGAGCACCGTAGTCTTCTGGCAGCATGTACTGGCCATCGGCTTCCTCGCCCATTTCGATGTAGGAAACGGGATATCCGCGTTTTTTGATATAGCTCATCTGGGCGGCGGCGTCCTCAGGTGTGCTGTAGAGCAGGGCAACCGGGACAATTGCGGCAAGCCCGCGAGTGATTCCGCTGGTAAAAAACAGATCAAACCCAGGCTGGTCGCCGGATTCCATGCGGTCCGGAGCAAGGTATAGATCCGATTCCTGATGCCATGGATCGACGGATGAGCAGAGAGTCAAAGTTTGCTTCTGGTCAGGAGAGTGGTGAACCAGGTCTGTCAAGGGATTGCCGTCATCCAGCGTTCCCAGAGAAAGCTCGCGAATCGCGTATCCAACGCAGTTGCGGCGATCTGCGGACCCGTGGCTATCGCAAGTGTTCGAGGAGTTTGTCATCCAGATGCGGACGAATTTTGTGGTCACAGGAGATGTCGATAAGCGGATTGTCGCATCGCCTCCTTTCGCATCTGTCACACTGCCAGAGGGAAACTCCTTCCACTCGCCTTTATCCTGCTCGTCCATGGCATCGCCGTCTCCGACCCAGTACTGCACCTTGAACTCCCGGGCATAGGGATCCGCCCACGCGATGCGAATTCCGTTGACGCTTTCTTTTTTGTCGAATCCGATGACGACCCACTGGGGATGAAGCGAATCGCTCTCCCCTGTGAAGGAACTGGCCAGGTACGGATTGCTTTTCCAATATGTGTTCACATCGCCGTCATCGAGGCGGGAGTAGCCGTCGAACTCGGAACCTCCATTTCGGGTGAATCCACGGTGAGGCAGTTGGTATCCGTAGGAGTGTCGGATCATCTCTCTGGCGGGAGTGCTGTCGCCAACGAAGTACCCTTTGCCTGCGGGATCGCTCCACCTTCCCTTTGGATTCCAATGCCAGGCCTGTACGAAAAGGTCTGTGTTTTGCCGATAACTCATCACGCCCCAGCCGGCCTCGAGTACTTTCTCAATCTGATCGGGACGGAAGAAGACGTCAGTTGCGTTGCTGGGCACACGATCCACTGTAGAGCCCAATGCATCGCGCGGAATGAATCGGTTCGCCTCGTGGCCCGGTGTGGCATCCACAGTGATGGTTTGTGCGACCGAATGATGACTGGCGGTGACAAAAGAGCAGAGCACAAAAATAGCAAGAATTCGCTCGAACATCCGCATCAGGAACCTCCAGTGAACCCGGTTGTGAATCTGCAGAATTTTCTGGAACCGACGAAGTTTCAATCCGCCCTGTATAATTTGCCATTTCTCGCCTTTGTTAGGGGACGGATTGCCATGCTGATCAGGGTATTCAACGACAAAGACACTCTTGGCCGTGCTGCCGCAGAGCAGGCGGCAACCGCGATTCGGCGCGCTCTCTCGGAACGCGGCCCGGCCCGCATCATCGCCGCCACCGCTGCCTCCCAACGCGAGTTTCTGGATGCGCTGACGAAGGCGCCTGACATCGATTGGTCTAAGGTCGAGGCCTTTCATCTCGACGAATATATCGGGTTGCCCATGACGCATCCCGGGAGCTTTCGCAAGATGCTGATGGAACAACTTGTCAATAAAACCGGAATCCGGCGTTACCATTTGCTCCCTGGCGATGCAACCGATCCAGCCCGGGCAGTGCGCGAGGCGAGCAAACAACTTGCGGCCGCGCCGATTGACATCGCGTTCCTCGGCATTGGCGAGAACGGACACATTGCGTTTAATGATCCGCCGGCTGACTTTCACACTGAGGAACCTTACATCATCGTCAATCTGGACGAGGCATGCCGGCAGCAGCAAGTCGGCGAGGCATGGTTCGCCGACATCTCGCAGGTTCCCAAGCAAGCCATTTCAATGTCCGCCAAACAAATTCTGAAGGCGAAAGAGATTCTTGCGGTTGTGCCAGACAAGCGCAAGGCTCAGGCAATCAAGGCATGCTTCGAGGGAGAAATCAGTCCCATGGCGCCAGCTTCCATTCTGCGGCGGCATCCCAATGCCACTGTCTACCTCGATACGAACTCGGCCTCACTGCTTGAGCCGGCCCTGAAAACTGCGCTGGATCGGGACTCTCGGGTAGTCATCAATTCGTAGAAACGCGAGCGAAGGGTGCCCTAACTATTCCGCAGATTTCATCGCCACATCATGCTGACTGTTGATCGCAATTTCGCTGTGCTTCGGCACAAGCCTCCGTGTCGGATCGACCAGCAGCCAACTGCAAGCGCCGACCAGACACAGAGCCGATGCCGTGAGAAAGGATGCGTTCCAGCCGAAGTGTGCGGCAATCCAGGGCGTGAGCGAGGCCGTGATGGCGGCACCGATCTGATTGCCCATGTTCATAAATCCGGAAACCGATCCCGAGGAACCGGCAGCGATGTCGGCAGTCACCGACCAGAAGGAGCTTTGTGAAATATAGAGCGCGCCAGCGCCACCCGCGAGAATAATGCTGGCGACCGGCCCGCTCTCCACCTGAGCACCCGAAGCGATGAAGATGCCGGCGATCACCACGGCGACGGCGGCGACACCGCAGCGCCCGACGCGGGGACCGTAGGTGCGGGTCAGCCGGTCATTGAAAACTCCGCCCAGCAGACAGCCCAGGGACATGGCAATGAACGGCAGCATCGAATAAAAGGCGCTTGCCTTCAGGTCCAATCCCCTGACCTTAGACAGGTAGATAAAGAACCAACTGAAGAAAATCCAGGCTACGTAACCGTAACAAAAATAGCTGATCGTCAAGCCCAATACTTCCTTGCTGCGCAGCACGTTCCCCCAGGGAATCAGCGATGCAGGTTCCCTGCTTGCGGTTTGCCGAGGAGATTCAAGCGAAAGCCCGGATTGAATCTCGGTCAACTCTGACGGAGAGACGAGCTTGTGCTCGGCAGGAGTGTCACGCGCTATGAGGAACCAGACGGCTCCCACCAGCAATCCGATGACTGCGCAGACCCAGAATGACGAGCGCCAGCCGTAGTGCGTCATGAAATAAGTGATCAGAGGAGGCGTGAGGCCCGCCCCGGCTCCCACGCCGGCGAAAATCCAGCCGTTGGCAATGCCGCGCTCGCGGAAAGGGATCCAGCGTGCGATGAACTGATTCGCTGCCGGGTAGATGACGGCCTCACCTGCGCCAAGCAGGAAGCGAACTGCAATAAATGCATACAACGCAGCCGTGATGTGGGCGGGCACCAGCGCTGTCAAGGCAGTAAAAATCCCCCACCACACTACGCCAAAGGTCAGGACGCGTCTTGCGCCGAAGCGGTCCGCGAGTCGGCCTCCTACCGTCTGAAATAATGCGTAGCCCACCAGCATCGCGCTGAAGACCTTGCCGAGCTGCACAGTGCCGAGCTGATACGATTCGGCGATGGATCCGCCTGCGATGGATATATTGACGCGGTCCAGATAAGACACCGCGCTGAGGACGAACAGCCAGAAAATGAGAACCCATCGCACACGTGTTGTTTTCGCGGAGGGCATGGCTACGGTGTCGCCAGTTTAGGCAGAGTGCTCCCTCAGAATGTGCGACAGGCGTTCGGCCACAATCTTGTCTTCGCCTGGCTGGAGCATAAACGAGCACATGCCGAGCCCGGGCTTGCCTTCCGCACCACCGATCACGATGGCTGGTTTGGAATTCCGCAGCAGCTTCGAAACTTCTTTGGGTTCGATAGACACCCTCGAATCCCACGAAATTCGCATATGCGGAACATGATTTGCGATGTCTGGAGTGAAGAATTCCGTGCTCACGCCCGGAATCTTCGTGAGCTGGCTTGAGATTCGTTCGAGTTGGCCTTGCCACTCCCGTACGAGCGCAGCGTGATCTTCCTTGAGATACAGTTCCAGCGCTTTGACCATCCCAATAATTTCTTCTTTGCCGACTTTTTGGCTTCGGCCAAGAGTGTCTTCATGCGGACAGTTGTTGAGCAACGCATATGCGACCAGGTCCTTGCGTCCGATCAGCAAACCGGCGCATTGGGGACCGCGAATCGCCTTGCCACCGCTGAACGTGATGAGGTCGTATCCCAGGTTGGCGTAATCCCAGAGATGCGATACGGGAGGCGTGTCCGCCGCAGCATCATTCATGCACGGGATGTTGTACTGCTTGGCCAGCTTCACCCACTCATCGACTTTGATCTGCCCGGCGGCATTTGCAAAATTCGAGAAATGCATCATCGCCGTGCGGTCGTTCACGGCTTGCCGAAGCTCATCGTGGGTCTCGATCTCGATCAGCTTGATTCCCGTGGATCGCAACTGGTGATCGAAGGGATTGCGATGCGATTTCTGAATGATGACTTCCGACTTCATCCCGGCCAGGTCTGGCAGTTGGCGGATCAGGGTTTCGTTTTCGCCGGTAAGAATGCCGGCCAATCCCGACTGAATGGCCGCCGCCGCGCCGGAGGTTACCAGGGCGGAATACCCGTCTGGAAGCTTCAACATTTCCGTGATGCGCTTGCCAGCGGCAACCTCAAGGTCAGGAATGCTTACGAAGTGTTTGCCCGCCATGGCCATCACCGCTTCCAGCTCCGGCCGGAGAACGGAACCGCCGAGCATGGTCATCGTACCCTCGCAGTTGATGACGGTCGTGACGTCTAGCTCATTGTAAGGATTCCCGCTCTGGCCGAAACCGCTCACGCCGGTGTTGGCCGTCGGGCCAACCTTGGCATACATTCCGCGGGGCGCGAATAGCGCGGTCACCATCGCCGCAGCGGTTCCCAGGAACCCGCGGCGATTCCAGTTCGAATTCAGTCCCATGCAAATCTCCTCGGTTTACTTGCGCGCTACCGCAGCAATGCAATTGATTTCGACCAGAGAGTCTCCCGGCAGCGCGGCGATCGCGACCGTAGTACGTGTGGGTCCGCCGTGAGGGAAATAGGTGGCAAAGACTTTTGTCATCGCATCCCAGTGCTCGATGTTCACCAGGAACACATTCGTTTGCAGCACCGTGTCCATGGTTCCACCCCCGATCTCGACCATTTTCTTGACCTTATCCATCACCATGGTGGTGTGAGACTCGATCGTCCAGTCTTTCTTGTCGCGTGAATCGTGTGCGCCTTGGCCCGAGACATATATTAGGCCGTTATGAATGACAACCGGCATGATCACGTTCTTTTCGCTGCCGGGCTTGCCTTCCTCGTTGAGTTTACGGATTGCGTTTGCCTCTTGCGAACCTTGGGCCATGCCGCGTGCAACTCCGGATGTAGCGACGAAGCCGAGTGCAGAGAGAACAGACCCTAACCGCGTGGCAAATGCTCTTCGGGTAGACGTTAAGTCCATGGGCTGGTGCTCCTTTTATGATTTGGAACTCGTGCGCAACTGTAACGATGAAAGTCGCTAAGTGCAACCCCGGATGCTAGATTCGTCCTACTTTCTTGACTGCCTGCACGATGGATTTCCACTGCTCGATCAGGGCATACATCGAATGCTCTTTGTAATCCATCTGCTGGGCCAAAGTGAGGACGGCCTGTGCGTTGGCTTTCGGGACCACGGCGACGCCGTCACTGTCAGCGACGACGATGTCGCCAGGGTTAACGGGAACCCCATTGCACACCACCGGCACTTGCCCTCCACCAAACTTGTAGTGATGCACCGAAGTCGAAGGAACAATCCCGGTGGCAAAGACCGGAAAGCCGATCTTACGCAGGTAAGCAACATCGCGCACACCGCCGTCGATCACGGCGCCAGCATATCCGCGGACGGCCATGGCGGTACCCATCAGTCCGCCCATGCCGGCAATATCTTCACCGTCTTCCACTACCATTACATACACAGAGTCCGTCGACCCTTGGTCAATCGCTTCCAGCATGCCCGTCAGAGCCTCAGGATCACTATTGCCCTCGTCTTTCTTGAGTTGCACAGTGCGCGCATACCCGGCAAATTTCGTCGTAAATATTGGCTGCATGCGGTGAGTCATATACATCCGCTTGTGGATGATCTGCTCCAGCGCGTCGGACACCGAAGCGACCTCGACATGCCGGAATTGCGCCACCAGTTCGCTATCACTCAGAGGAGTTGCAGGCGCTGAACTGGCTTGCGCATGCGCACGGCGCACATAGACTGTGGCGCCGGAAACAAACAGGAACATACCCAGAATGATTCCAAAGCTGCGTACTTTCGAAAAGCCAGGATCTCGATGCATTCGTGTCTCCCAAGCGATACCTCAGTTGGATACGACCGCGCACTCTATCACTAAGGGCAGCTGCCTTTCAAAGAACAAGCGCGGGCCTCAGGAATTGGAAGGTGCCGACGACCACCGATCGCGGCCGGCGCTTTAGTCGCGTGAGTTAGAATGTTGCCGCTCCCTATGCTTCCAGGCCGCCACTCCCCATTTCGGTTCATCATCTTCGTGATTCTGTCAGTCTGCCAGGTTTCGTTTCCTCAGTCGAAACAAAAGACTTCCTCCAGTCACGAACCAAAATCATCTGTACCGGGCCGCAGTACTTTTAACTCTACCTGTGCCGGCTGCCACGGACTCGACGGCCGTGGAAGCGATAAAGCCATCAACATCGCGAGCGGCGAAGCAGGGGCTCTTTCTGATGCTCAACTGGCAAGCATCATTTCCAATGGCATACCCGACACCGGCATGCCCGGCTTTCGTACTCTTAGCCAAGCACAAGTGCACGCATTGGTCAGCTATTTGCGGTCCCTTCAGGGCAAGGCCGAGGCGCAGATTCTTCCCGGCGATGCAAAACGCGGGCGAGAGATATTCTTCGGGAAGGGCGGGTGTGCGGCCTGCCATTCGATTGCAGGCGAGGGCGGTTTTCTCGGGCCCGAACTCACGGAGTACGCGGCGACCAATTCTCCGGAAGGACTACGCAATGAAATTATCAAGTCGCCCAGGGTTCCTTCGCGCGGCTACAGGCCGGTTGTAGTTATCACGACGCGCGGAGAACGCCTCGAAGGGTTGATGCGCAACGAAGACAACTTTTCCATGCAGCTGCAAACCGCGGACGGAAACTTCCATTTACTGAGAAAAAATGACGTACAGAGTTGTGAGCATCGCGATGGATCTCTGATGCCCGGCAATTACCGGGAGCGGCTCAGCGATAGCGAACTCGACGATCTGATCAGCTATCTGATGAAGACTTCAACCCCGGGCAGAACAGCCACACCTGCAAAAAACAAGGACGACTACGAATGAATCGTTTGCCGTTTTTCCTGGCTTTCATCCTTTCGACGGCGGTCATTCAGGCCCAAAAATCGCAGGCTTTCCAGCTCAAGCCTCTCTCTCCAAAATTTTCCGAGCTCATCGGAAGCGACGCTAAGCTGGAGACCGTGGCGAGCGGCTTCGGCTTCACGGAAGGCCCCATGTGGGATCCTGCCGGATTCCTCTATATCAGCGACGAAACCATCAACAAGATTTTTCGCGTGTATCCGGACGGGAAAAAGGAAGAAGTGATTGCCCTGGGCGACCCGGACGGAAACACCTTCGACCGGCGGCATCGGCTGATCGATTGCGCGAGCGTGCTGCGAGCGATCATCGAGGTAACTCCCGAGGGAAAGTACAAGGTGCTCGCGGACCGTTACGAAGGAAAGCGTCTTAACAGTCCCAACGACGTTATTGTCGGTCCGGATGGCGCGCTTTACTTTACAGACCCAACCCTAGATCTGGTTCAGGGAGAAAAGCAGGAGATCCCATTCAAAGGCGTTTATCGACTGGATGACGCGGGCAATGTCGGCTTACTTACACGCGATCTCACGCAACCGAACGGATTAGCCTTTTCCCCTGATGGCAAGCGGTTCTACGTCGATGACAGCGAGCAACGCAACATCCGGGTGTACGATGTGGCCGCTGATGGCACCCTCAGCAACGGACGGATTTTCGGAGAAGAGCCCGGGGGGAAGCACGAGGGAGTTCCGGACGGCATCAAAATCGACGATAAAGGAAATCTCTTCGTGACCGGACCACAGGGCATCTGGGTATGGGACGCGAGCGGAAACCATCTCGGCACGATCGTGATGCCCGAACAACCCGCAAACCTGGCCTGGGGCGATCCGCAATACGACACGCTTTACATCACCGCGACCACCTCGATATATCGTCTAAAAACAAAAACCCGCGGATACGTTCCCTATCTCCAGCATTGATCGCTGAAGTCAATCAGCGTGGCAGAGCGAAGGTGAACACATCACTTCCCGCAGCGATGGCCACGTACTGAACTCCGTCAACGGCATAGGTCATGGGCGACGCGCTGAACGATTGCCCGGTATTGAAGTGCCAGAGTGGATGGCCATTTTCGGCATCGACAGCTTCAAAGGACTCGGCGTCATCTGCGAAGAAAACGAGTCCGCCGGCGGTGCTAAGAGTTCCTCCCCAGGAATTTCCGCGGCCCACTTGCGGGTACTGCCAAATCTTCTTGCCGTCCGAAGGAGAGATCGCCAACAGAATCTTCCGCGAGTCTTCGCCCACGGGATGCTTGGTGCCGGTACCGTAGAACGTTTCGCCCGGGGTAAACGGTTTCGGCTTCGAGAAATAGAGATTGCAGTTTTCGAGAGCCATGAAGTAAAAGAGTCCGGTGTCGGGGTTGTAGGAAGGGGAGAACCAGTTCGTCGCGCCGACGATCCCCGGGCAGATGTAGGTACCGTCTTTGGTCGGCACTCGCCCCGACAGCACGGGACGGCCGGAAGCATCGATGCCAGTCGCCCAATTCAGTTTCTCCAAAAAGGGCGCGGCCCGCAGAAACTTCCCATTCGTGCGATCCAGAACGTAAAAGAAGCCGTTGCGGTTAGCCTGAAGAAGCAAGTGACGCGATGTGCCGTTTTCTTGCTGATCCACCAACACCGGAGTTTCGTTGGCATCGTAGTCGTAGATGTCATGCGGGGTAAACTGGAAATACCATTTCAATTTTCCGGTATTTGGATCAATCGCGAGGACGCATGCGGTGTAGAGGTTGTCGCCGGGGCGGGAACTTCCGTCGAAGTCGGGGGCGGCGTTGCTTGTCGTCCAGTAGAGTGTGTCTAGTTCCGGATCATACGTCCCTGGCATCCATGTCGTGCCTCCACCGTGCAAATACAGGTCGCCAGGCCAGCTTTCAGAACCGAATTCTCCCGGCGCGGGGATCGTCCACAATTTCCATTTCAACGTGCCTTTTCGCGCGTCATATGCTGCCAGGAAACCACGGACTCCCGAATCGCCGCCGGATGTTCCTACGATCACCTCGTCTTTAATGACCAGAGGCGCGCTGGTCGCGCCGTAGTGCTTGACCTTGTCCGCGTACTCAACGTCCCAAAGCAGATTCCCCGAGCGCGCGTCGAGGCAGAGCAGGTGAGCATCGTCGGTTTCTGAGTAGACGTATTGCTGCCAGACCGCCACGCCTCGGCTCTTGTGCGCGGCGGCGTCATCGAGTAGTCCCGAACTTATGGGACGCGTGTAATGCCACAGCATTCGACCGGTGCTGGCATCGAGAGCGAATACATCGTTGGCGGAAGTCAAGTACATGACGCCACGAATGACGACCGGCGTCACTTCCAGCCTCTGGGAATTTCCGGGGTGAAAAACCCACGCAGCCCGTAAGTGGCCGACGTTATCGCGATTGATCTCGTGTAAGGTGCTGTAGCGGGCTCCCGTGTAGTCGCCGTTGTAGGAGGGCCAGTTGTCTCCGACCGGCCGCGTCAGCAGGTCTTCTGCGCGGACATGGAGTGTCGGCGCTTCGCGGGTCTCTTGCTGTGCGACCACCATCGGCCCGGTGCAGGCGGTAAGCAAAACCATAACAGCGGCCCCGAGTTGCCGTTTCATCTCAATCATTACCCTGGCCACTAAGCTGCACTTCCCCGAGGGCTCCGCGATCGATCCCTCCCTCGTCAATGAGATGCAGCGAGATGCGCGAACATTCTCCGGGGGGCATAACATCCGCTTGTAAAGACACCACCGTATCTGGATTCACTTGCGCCACTTGAGTCGAGGCCGCAGCGTGTCCGTGTTCGTCATACAGGCGCGCGACAAGCTTGCCGGAATAGAAAACGCCAAAGGATCCCGAGAGGTTGATCTTGCCGTTCCGGACCGCCGTCGCTTTCAGGGGCCGAATCAGAATGCCCGCATCAGAAACCCCGTGGAACTCACTTCCGGAACGAGTAGGAAACCATTCAGTCTCCATCGTGCAACTCTCGCCTGGACGCAGCCGGCAGATGGGGCTATTGAGCTCCGCTTCGAGATAGTACGGACTGGCATCGGGATCGGCACTCATCGACGGATTCCCGTCATTGTTCAGCCTCATCTCCGGACCATTGGTCCAGAAAATGACAGAAGCCTTCCCCGGATAAGACCGATGTTCGTCGTATTGAAAGCGTTCGACCATGGCGTATTGGCTGTTGCCATTGACTACTGCGAGCCATCCCTCGGTCGAATCCAGCCACAACTCCGCTGCCATATGGACGTAGTGAACGGTAAAAAGACCGTCGTCTCTCACGCGCACAGCCGGATTCTCCGCCGGGCCGAAGCGAACATGATATCGGTTCAAATAACTGCTTGCAGGATTCGCCGGTGTGAACGTCCAGAAGTCTGGGTTCCTCTGCCTTGAGCCGGAACCGGATGCGTCGGGAACGGATGTGTCATATTGCGAGACGGATTGCATCGACCAATCGAGCGTGTGCCCGGTCACATTCTTCATGGCCGCGTAAAAACTGATGTGGGGCGAGTCAGAATCGAGACGAATCCTTCGTGTGAATTGAATGCCCGTCTGCGGGTCGGACGGACCGGTTAATTCGATCTCGCAGGTCTGTCCTTCCGAGACTTTTCGGAACGTAAAGGGCCCATCGTCGAGGATGTCGGAATTTCCCGCCCAGTGTTGCTCGTCATTGTTTCCCTCGGGCAGGAGCCAGAGCTTGTCCCCGCCATAATTGAACCACTGGCTGGAACTGGGAGGAAAGTGCTTGCCGGCGAGTTTGGGATTAACGAACAAGTATGCATGTCCCGCGAAATTGACTTGCATCAGTCGTCCGCCGTTCTGCGGGACGACGGTCAACTGCACCGAACGGTTGGAAATCTGCTGCGCCTGCCATCCCTGATAGTCGACAGCCGAGATCTGACAACCATTGCCCTTCGGCGGATTCGCCTGGCCAGATTCCGCACCAAATATCGAAGCGGGCATCAACGCCAGGGCGATGACTCTAATCCAGACAAATTGCGATCGCGTGAACGGAACAGAACGGAACATGATCGTTTTCTGGGACAGCGAGTCGGCGATTGAGACTAACATGCAAAATGCTGGCAGGTCTTACCCGTACAAACGAAACGAATCCTAATAAAACGAAAGATTTCGATTTGCGTCAAGCACAATCTGTGATATACCAGCGTTCACGCACAGGCTCGAACTCTCAGCGCTTCATCACAAATGTTCAGGACCCTCATACTCCTGCTGGTGATTGTGGTCGATCTATGCGCCCAGGAAAGGACGGTAGATCCCACCTGGCTGCATCGGTATCTCCCGAACCTATCGGAGAAGCACTCTGATCTGTCGTCCGCGAACTGCCACTACAAGCCGATTTTTGGGGAAGGGGATGAGAACAATCGAAACTTGAGAAGTGTTTCGCGCTTCGCGGAAGTCAACGTCGACGTCGGCGGAAATTGTCAGCAGGTCCGGTATGAGCGCGAAGAAGAGATTGACTTCGTGCTCGAGGGTTCAGGAACGTTGCAATATGGCGATCAGGACTACCCGGTGCATGCGAACGATTTCACCTATCTGGCTCCGGGCGTGAAACACGGACTTGCAAGCAAATCGGGCCAAGCCCTTCGAGTCCTGGTGATGGGGTTCACAGTCCCACGCCGGGTCGCGCTCAACACACCCTCTGCGCGGCCGACGATCGTCAATCTGGAGAACGTGAAAGAAGAGCCCGTGCAGGGCCATCCCACTTCGGTTTTATACAAGTTGCTGGCCGGTCGACGAAATGGAAAACGTGATGCCATCGATGACGCGTATATCGTCACCAGTTTCTTCTGGATGGATTTCGCTCCCGGTGGAACGAACTTCCCCCATCATCATGAGACCGCGGAAGAAATTTATCTAGTCGTCGATGGAGAAGGAGACATGGTTGCAGGAAGTGGAATGGACGGAATCGAAGCGCGCTTCCCTGCGAAGGCTGGAGATGCTTACTATTTCCGGCCAAACTGCACGGTGGGCTTCTACAACCAGAACAAGCCCGGGGCGAAGGCCCACATTTTGGCCGTAAGATCAGTTATTCCACTGAGCAATGAAGAAGACTAGAACGAAGGCTCCGCAGCGGCCTCATAAAAGCATTTGACATCATGATTTCGTTAGTTCGGGAGACCTCCATGCCGATCCAAAATTCGAGCCGCCGATCATTCGTAAAGCTTGTGGCGGCTGCGCCGTTACTAGCTCAGCTTGCCGCCCGCGATCTTTATGCGCAGGCCGCATCGGCCGTCGGCCGCGACCCGCGCCAGAATGTCTACACCAGGCTCGGCGTAAAGACCGTGATCAACTGTCGCGGCACGTGGACGTATTTAAGCGGGTCGCTGGAGTTTCCGGAAGTCCGCGAAGCCCAAGTGGAAGCAGCGCAGCATTTTGTAAACATTCTTGACTTGCAGCGTGCTGTCGGCAGGCGATTGTCGGAGTTGACCGGAGCCGAATCTGGCATCGTGACCTCCGGCGCGGCAGGTGCGATGGCCGCCGCGGCTGCGGGATGCATGGCTGGCACTGACGATAAGCATATCTGGCAACTTCCCGATACGACGGGCTTGAAACATGAAGTCATCATGGTTGGCGGGCGCAGCGCGTTCGACAGTGCCATCCGCCTGACCGGAGCCAAACTGGTTTTAGTGTACTCGCCGGATGAGCTGGCCAATGCGATCAATGAAAACACTGCGATGATTTACACGACCGATCTTGGAGAAAAGCTTCAGCAGGACCTGTCGATCGCCAAGGCCCGCAAGGTACCTATGTTGCTGGATGATGCCGCGGGTATTCCTCCCGTGGAGAATGCAAAGCTCTACGCCCGCATGGGAATCGACCTATATTGCTTCTCCGGCGGAAAAGGGCTGCGTGGACCGCAGTGCAGCGGCCTGCTTCTGGGACGAAAAGACTTAGTCGAAGCCGCACTGCTGAATTGCAGCCCGCGCGAGGGCGCTGTCTGCCGTCCTATGAAAGTCGGCAAGGAGGAAGTGATCGGTTGCCTCACTGCGCTTGAGACTTGGCTGAAGACCGATGAGAAGAAGCTCTATGCGGAATGGAACGATCGTCTCGATCGAATTCGGAAGCTCGTTGAAACCGTGCCCGGCGTGAGAACCGACACGTTCGTTCCCGACGACGGAAACCGTTATCCCACGCTCCGGGTCTATTGGGATCAACAGGGCTGGCAATACAAGATTTCCGATTGTGTGCAGGAACTTCGCGCCGGCGATCCCGTGATCGAGGTCCTTGGCGCCGATAATCCCAGCCTGGTGAAAGCTGTTCGTGAGGGTAATCCAAATCGCAAGGAACTCAAGGAGCCCGATCACATTGAGCTTGTCTCGATGACCATCAAACCGAGTGAGGAAATGATTGTCGGGCAGAGACTGCGAGCTATCCTGAGTGCTGCCCAAAAGAAGGCTGCGGCCTAGAGAACGTGAGGTCGTGTTGAAAATCGGCTATCCGGGGTTCTCATTGCGGTTGTCGGTCATTTTGCTCGCTTTTTGTTCGGCTCTCGGGGCGCAAGATCAAATTCGAGCTGTGACTCCAGCCTCGAGCACACATCCGAACAGTTTGTACTCACCAGGTGTCGACGCAGGCGACTACCTCTACGTTTCTGGACAAGGCCCCAGGAAACCAGATGGCACTGTTCCCCCGAGCTTCGGTGAACAAGTCAAACAGGCGTTAGACAACATTGCAGGGCTTCTGCAAGCTGCGGGCCTGGGGCGCGAGCACCTCGTCTATACCCAGGTGTACCTGGAGGACATGGGTAAGTACGACGAGTTGAACAAGGCCTTTGCCGAATACTTCGGAAAGTCCCAACCAGCACGTGCAGTGCTTGGCGTGGCGCGAGTTGCTGAGTCCTCGATACAAGTCAGCGCCGTTGCGGTCCATAGCCTTGAGGACAAAAAACCGGTATACCCGCAGAACTACAAGGCAGATGATTCTGCTCCTCCGGGAATGCTGACGCACGATCGCCTGTTCGTATCAAGCATGGCAGGAATCGATCCTGTGACGGGCAAGGTTCCCGATGATTCCACTAGTCAGGTTGATCTTGCGCTCGACCGCATGGAAGCCGTGTTGAAAGCAGCCGGTCTTGACCTTAGAAACATGGTTTTCGTGAATCCATACCTGACCGCGCAGATTCCTATGCGCGTGATGAATGAGCGCTACGCGCGCCGATTTGAGTTTGGGAATACTCCCGCCCGGGCGACTATCCAGGTCTCGAGCCTTCCCGGTGGTGCACACATCGAATACACGGGCGTGGCTGTTCGGGACTTCGCGCAGCGAAAAGCAGTGCGGCCCAAAAACATGCCACCCAGTCCCACAGCGAGTCCGTGCGTCTTCGCTGGCGATACGCTTTACTGCTCTGCGAAAGACGGCTTCATTCCTGGTGCGCACGGCGGCGTTTACGCGACCACCACGCCTCATCAACTGCGTCAGACCATGCGCAATCAACTCGACAATCTGGAAGAGGCTGGAATGACGTTCGATCAGGTCGTAGCCACCAACGTCTATCTCGACGATCTTGCGGATCTACCCCGATTCGATGAAGTGTACGCACAGTATTTCGGCCCAGTGCTGCCGGCGCGAACAACGGTCCAGCAGATCGAACCGACTCAGCGCAAGCCGGATAAAGATGATCATTTCCCGGGATTAGAGCAGGTCTCGCTGATTGCCGTGCGCAAGCCGACCCGGTGAAGGCTAGAGCCGACTCAGGGAACCGTACACATTCGGAAAGCCTCACCGCCAGTTTGCGCACTCCATTAAATTCGAGCCAGGCGACTTACTCGCCTTACTTGAGAGCTCTGATCTCCTGAACCAGAGCCTTGATGTCATCGGCGGTCAACTTATCCTTAAAAGGCGGCATCTTCGGTGTGGAGGTCTGATTGCCGTCCTCGATCGCCTTGGTCAATTCTTCTTCACTTCTGTCAGCCCGGGTTTTCAGAGCGGGAATTTTCATCTGCGGCTTACCTTCAGCATTGGGCCCGTGGCACACCTTGCACCGCGCCTTATAGTTCGCATCGTTCACCAGATCATCGGCCTTTGCCAAAGAAATGAACAATGGTAGAAACAACATCGGAAGTAAGATCAGTTTTTTCATTACGCTTTCCCCTTTGCTAAGTGGTGAAGCCATCTGGTGGTGATTACATTACCCGATTATCAGCTACTTTGGCTTGCTCATCGTCAACGAAGTGGCGGCGGCGATAGTCCCGTGCGTGTGATTATGACAGTTCAATGTACATGAGTTTAGCGCGCGATCGTACGAGATCGGCAATGCTCCGTTGGCTGCGACCACGTTCAAATCGAAACTCAGCATGCGCTCCCCGGTTGCGTTTTCGGTCGGTGCGCTCATGCCGTGTGCGGTGTGACAGGCCGAGCAAGAGAATCCATCGTTAATGTGCCGCGCATGCTCGCTGAAGCTGGTGTTCGCGACTACCTGCTGGAGATCGTGACACTTGCCGCAGAGCGCGTACGGTCCATTCACGATCAGATCCGGGTTGGGGAACAGATTGTTCATCAATCCGCCGGGCACGGCGGTAACGCTGAATTCGTAGCGGCGCTCCAAAATGTGGCTGAACCTCGATCCGTGCGGCCCGTTGGGGCCAGCGCCGCCGAATTCGCGATTGTCGTCGCTGTTGTGGCAATCTGTGCACAGGATGCGCACGCCAACGGAGCGGGTAGAGTGCATGCCATCGAGGTTCAACATCTGGCTGCGCAGGCTGGGCTGAGCGAGAGCGCTTTTCCGATCGTGCATGACCGGATGACTGGAGGCCGCCGCCCCGCTAAATTCGGGGATCACATTCAATGGGTCACCAGAGCTGACAAGGCGGACCGGCAGATATCCATATTTCGCCGTATTTGCGACCTTGCCGGAACTGCTGCCATGACAACGCAAACAGTTCTCGTACTGGTTCAGCGCCGCATTGAGCGCTGTAATGCCATCGGCAGCGCTGATGCCAACCACCCCGCTTTGTGAAGCACGGATGAGAGGCGGTGCGCCCAGCGCTGAGGCTTGCATCGATCCGTGGGGATTGTGGCAATCGACGCAAGTAGCATGCCGATTGTTGTTTAACACTGCTCCCTCTGCGCGGTCGTGCAGGTTGTTGCCGGTCGCAAATGGGTGTCCGCCCTTGGCAATCTCGCCGAATATGTTGGGCGTGCAGGGGTAATCCCCGATCCACCGTTATGGCACGAATTGCAGGCGAGCTCATCGGAGCCACGCAGAAGACGGGCTTGCCCGGATGCGTTATGCGACATGTGACAACCCTCGCAGGCATTTTCAGCGACCGTGCTGTAGCCTCCCACATAAGGTTGATTCGAGGTCTGGTTTGTTGCCGTAGCGTGGACGCTGACGGCCCAGTTCGCAAGGTAGTTCACTTGCCCGTTCACAACGCGGCTCGGGTCGTGGCAGGAAAGGCATAGTTGGCCACGCACATTGTCCCTAACGAGAAACATGGGAACGATGCGATCTTTGCCTTGCGCGTGGGGATCATGGCAGGTTGTGCACTCGACGGTGTTCTTGACTAGCTTTACCGCGGGGTCTTTCGTCGTGGGAGACGCTCCGAACAGCTGAGGTGCGATTTCGGGTGATTCCACGAGCGGGCTTTTCATGTCCGCAGGATGCGAGCCGCTCAGATCGCTTCCAAATCGAGCAGCAGATGCCATCGTGCCGCTAACCAGCACTTTGCCGAACGCGACGGTCTGTCCAGGGGCAACTGTTCCATCGTGACAACTGAGGCACAGCTTGCTCGAACTACCGACCATCGGGGTCGTGCTCGTCTGATGGTAAGTCGAGCTGGTGTAGTTGTTGTAAGTCTGTGTTGAGAGCGTCTGGTTCCACAAAGGCGGCCCCGATAAGGATGAGTGTGGCGCGTGACAGTATGAGACATGATGCAGCCACTCCTCCCTTCACCGGCGATACGCCAGCAGGCGTCAGGTCGTGGACGCCCAATTGATCGCCCGGAATTTGACTGAAGGCCGTCCCCGCGAATAAGACCGTACCTAGGAGCAGCAGCGCGGCTCTTCTCACCGGCCACTCCCTTGAGCTGGCTGTGTGGATCCGATGTAGCGCAGAATCTGTACGCGGCGGTTGTAAGAATCTACGATGTAGATTCGATCATCGTGATCGATGAAGAGGCCCGCGGGCAATTGAAATTCTTCTGGACCGTTGCCGGTGCCGCCAAAGTAATAAAGGAGTTGCCCGTGTTGGTTGAACACCTGGACGAGATCTTTGAGGCCATCTACGACGTAGAGATGGTGCTCGCTTGGTTATAGGCGCGCAGACGCAAGCTGAGCTGCAATAGCTTGTCAACTGAGCTGCGATTTGCTAACGGTTGACGATTCGTGGGACAAGGGCATCTATCGTTAGCGCACGACTAACCGGGTGAATGGTGTAACGTACACTTGAAGAAATACGACTACCCCAACCAAGGATGCTAACGCTATGCTGTGCCAAAAGACGTAGCGTAGAATATTGCCCTCATGTCCATACCATTCCGTGGCGGTGCTGGCGACAACAATACTCTGGGCGTCGATCATCTTTCCCATCACGCCACCAGAGCTGTTCGCCGCCGCCATCAGCACCGGAGAGACGCCGATCTGCTGGGCGGAAATTTTTTGTAAGCTCCCGAATAGTACATTGGACGCTGTGTCAGACCCGGTAAGCGCTACCCCAAGCCAGCCCAGCAACGTTCCAAAAAAAGGATAAAGATGTCCCGTGCGCGCGAATGCCAGGCCCATCGTGGCGTCCAGACCTGAGTAGCGGGTCAGAATTCCAAGTGACATCATGGCTGCGATCGTCATCAATGAGAATCGCATATGCCAAACGGTCTTCCACCACATGACTACCATCCTTCTGAGAGATAGCCCCATGATGAAACCGGAGATGATCGCTGCGATCAGAATTCCGGAACCGGTAGCCGAAATCCAGTTGAACCCGAACACCGCAGACTCTGCCGCGGCAGTCGGGACAACGGGGGGAACACGCTGTACCATCTTGTTCAGGCCACCAACCGGTATTTGTGGATTCGTGACTGAGCTGGGAGGAATGCGCCACGTGCTCGTGGATGAGAACACCCGCTCGGGTGTATTCATGATCTTTTTCCCCGTAAACGTGCCCCAGCAGAACACCAACATACTAAGAACTAGCCACGGCAGCCACGCTCGTACAACTTCCCGACGACTGTAACCGTGGATGCTGCGAGCGGCGCGCTGCTTGTCATCACGTCCGTCGTGTCCCCAAATCCGCTTGGGTTGCCAGATCCTGAGGAAAAGTACGAGGCACGCCATCGAACACAAGGCCGCGATGATATCGGTGAGCCACGGGCCGTGGTAATTCGATACCAGAAATTGCGGGACGGCGAAGGAGATACCCGCAACTGTGATCGCCGGCCATATCTCTTTCATTCCTTTGAAACCTGCATACGCGGTTACCAGCCAAAACGGGACGAGAAGCGAAAAGAAGGGCAAGATCCGCCCGACTTGCGCACCCAAGACCACCTCGCTGTATCCCGTAACGGCAGCCAAAGCCACAATCGGAGTGCCCAACGCTCCATAAGCCACTGGCGCTGTATTGGCGATCAGTGATAATCCCGAGGCCTGCAGCGGCTCGAATCCGAGTCCGATGAGCAAAGCGGCGGTGACGGCTACCGGAGTTCCGAATCCAGATGCTCCCTCAAAGAATGCGCCGAACGAGAACGCGATCAGGAGAAGCTGCAACCGGGTGTCCTGTGTAATCCCGGTCATGCTCTGTTGCATGACCTTGAACAATCCCGTTTCACGGGTCATTCGATATAGAAAGATCACGTTCAGAACGATCCAACCGATGGGAAACAATCCGTAACACGCCCCATAAATGGCGGTAATGCTCGCCATTTTTATTGGCATGTGAAATAACCCACTGGCAACCAAGATGGCCGTCACGAGTCCGAGAGACGCAGAGTAGTGAGCTTTCATGCGGAACAGAGCAAGCGTTCCGAGCAGCACAAGTACTGGAAGCGCGGCAAAAATTGTTGAGAGCCACCAGCGGCCGAGCGGATCGTAACGCTGTGGCCATGGCTTAGCCGATGAGGAACCAGTGAGCGCAAGGACCAGCAATGCGGTCACCCCTATACCCATCAGGATACCGGGAAGCTGCAGTTTTCCATCAGAAACTGCAGTCGGCTTGGGAACAGAAGTGTGTAGGTTCGAGGATTCGGCCATGATTTCCTTGCCCTGCCACTTCGAGTTTGGACGGTACGCGGCGTCAAACTAGCACATAGCTGCGGATACGACAAATCCAATCGAAAGCAAGCCTCTACCGCCACGGTGGCTGACCTTGCCTCCTTTTGCGAATAAACAAGATATATAAGGATGGTATTCACCGAGCGGCGCAGAATTGTGCCGGGGAGAGCTGATTGATAGAGCTGGAAAGCTTTATGGATATTGCATACAATATGTCACCTTTATGCACCGTGAGAATACCACGACGGCAGGAAGGATTTTTTGTTGGCTACTCAATGCCACACGCCATAACGCTGTCGGAATCTTTTAGAGCCAGTAAACGCATCCTGTGACAAATGAACCTATGAACCCCAAATTAACTGCGATCCAAGCCGCCATTCACTCCGAAACAAGCATTCGTTTTATCTTTCGCGTCGTCCTGTTCTGTCTGGTCTTCATGTGGACAATCAATTCAATCGTTGCGACGGCACAGTCGGATTCCGATGAGGAAGGCCAGCTGCGGTTTCGCTTTGTCGGACCAAGAAATGGGAATCGAGTCTCTGCGATCGCAGGAATTCCGGGAGACCCAACTACCTACTATGCCGGAGCCGCATCGGGCGGAGTGTGGAAGTCAACCGACGGCGGAAATGTCTGGAAGCCGGTTTTCGATAAACAACCCGCGGCCGCAATCGGATCTCTCGCGGTGGCGCAGTCCGATCCCAGCACGGTATGGGCTGGAACAGGTGAGGCCTGGGCGATTCGCGATATCGATGTCATGGGAAACGGGATCTACAAGTCCGTTGATGCTGGCAAAACATGGACCCATATGGGTCTCGAGCACAGCGGAAGAATTGCACGAATCGTGATTCATCCATCCAACGCGGACATAGTTTTCGCCTGCGTCTTGGGCCGCATGACCGGACCTCAACCCGAGCGGGGCGTCTTCCGAACGATGGATGGCGGTCAGCATTGGGAACGGGTTCTCTCCGCAGGTGACAATGTAGGCTGCTCGGGTCTGACTCTGGATCCGCACAACCCACACACGTTGTTCGCCGGAATGTGGCAGGCGGAGATGCACACGTACGGCGAATTCAGTGGCGGGCCTGGCAGTGCCATATATGTTTCTCACGATGGTGGAACGAAGTGGACCCGCCTTGAGGAACATGGCCTGCCACAGGCGCCGCTTGGCAAAATCGACGTCGCAGTCGCACCTACAAACTCCCGCCGCGTCTTCGCCCTGATCCAGACCAAGGACCAAGGTTCACTGTGGCGCTCCGACGATGGCGGAGAACACTGGAAGGCAGTCAACTATCAACGTGCCCTGATCGGACGCGCAGGCTATTACATTCGCATCGCCGTTTCTACGGGGAACGACAACGAGGTTTTGGTCGCCAACAGTTCCTTCCATCGATCATTGGACGGGGGCGAGAACTTCAAAGAGGTCCCCTGGGGAGGAGACACGCACGACATCTGGATTGATCCTGAGAATTCCGACCGTTTTGTGATCACGGACGACGGGGGAATGAGCATCACAACTGTGCACGGTCGCGGATTGCATCGCGTGAAATTGCCGATCGGGCAGATGTATCACGTCGCCGTTGACGATCAGATTCCTTACTACTTCTACAGCAACATGCAGGACGATGGAAACATGCGTGGTCCGAGCGTTCCCATTGACTCCAACGAAACCGGTTGGGACCACGGCATGGGGGGCTGCGAATCAGGATTCACAATTCCAGACTTAACGGATCCAAACATCGTCTGGGCCACTTGCTACGGCAACAAAGTGACGCGCTGGGATGCGCGGATCAAACACGCCCGTTCCGTCAGTCCTTGGATGATGACCTTGGATTCACCGCCCAATGAAATTAAGTATCGCTGCCATTGGACTTCTCCGCTGGCGATCGATCCGTTCGATCACAATACCGTTTACTACGGCTGCCAGGTCATTTTCAAAACCAGCAATGGTGGACAGAATTGGTCGGTCATCAGCCCGGACCTTTCCACACAGGATCCCTCGCGAATCGTTCCATCGGGAGGCATCGTAGGAGATAACCTGGGCCAGTTCTACGGAGAAGTCGTTTTTGCGATTGCTCCCTCACTTGTGCAAAAGGGACTCATCTGGGCCGGGACGAACGACGGGCAAATTTGGCATACGGACGATCGTGGTCAATGGGTCAACGTCACCAAGAATGTTAACGGACTCCCGCCGTGGGGCACCATCACCAGCATAGCGCCCTCCAGCTTTGACGCCGGTACCGCCTACGTGAGCGTCGATTTCCATCTTATGGATAATCGGGATCCTTTCATCTACAAGACCACGGACATGGGCAAGACCTGGAAAAAGATCACTGGTGACTTGCCCAAACACGAACTCTCCTATGTGCGCACGATCGCCGAAGACCCAAACTGTACGGGGTTGCTTTTCGCGGGCACTGGCAATGGGCTTTTCTACTCTCCGGACGACGGCGGACACTGGACCGCGCTCGATGCGGGGTTACCACATTCGCCAGTGACTTGGGCTGTAGTGCAGAAGAACTTCCACGATCTCGTCGTCTCCACCTATGGACGGGGACTTTACATTCTCGATGACATCACGCCACTGGAGCAGATGGCAAAAAATCACTCCGACTCTGCGCTCGTGTTATTCGAGCCACGGCAAACCTACCGCTTTACCCGAGGTGGCAAGGCGTTGCTTAATTTCTCCCTTAAGACCGTACCCAAAGATCCAATCCACATCGAGATCCTCGATTCCGAAGGTAAAATAATCCGAAACCTCGAGACCAAGGCGCGCGTCGGGATGAACCGAGTGCAATGGGATCTGCGGCATGACTCTCCGCGTCTGGTTGCGCTGCGGACGGTCGCCCCGGACAATCCGCACATCTGGGACGAACCACGCTTTCGCGGTTCTGACTCGCGGTCCATCACGCATTGGGGATCGAAGCCCGCCGAGGGAGGGCCGATTGTTGCGCCGGGCAAATACGTTGTCCGCTTGAAAGTTGATGGCCAATCCTTCTCGCAGCCTCTGACCGTCGCGCGAGATCCGCGCATTACCGCGTCCGATAACGATATCGAGCAGTCAGTCAAGACGCTGCTCGCCATCCGGGACGATATAAGCCACGTCTCAGATACCGTGAACCGGATGGAGTGGCTGGGAAAGCAGCTTGAAGACGTAAAAGCCATACTGCGTCCGCCCAAGAAAAAAGAAGAAGAAAACAAAGAGGCCCCTGCGGATGAAGAGGACGAATATGAGGGTCCGAAGTTCGGAGCCGCTCCGCCCCAGGTTCTAAGCGAGGCAGAGACAAAACGCAAATCTGACCTACTCAACTCCGCCGAGGCGCTTGACAAGAAACTGTTGTCCATTGAGCACAAGCTAGTTTCTCAGGCCCTGCTCAATAGCGATGACAAATACTTCGTGGAACCGTATCAGGTATATCTCAACCTGATCTGGTTGGACGCAGAAGTCGGAACAGGCGGTGGAGACGTCGCCGGCGGTGCCGATTTCGCTCCGACCGACACCCAAATGGAGTTGCTGAAGAGTTTCGAGAATCAGATGAACGAGGTGGACACGGAGTTCCGCAGCTTCGTGAGAGAAGATGTCCCGGCTTTCAATCGCAGTCTAAGCGACTTCGGTGCATTGACGCTGACCGTTAGCCCGAGTCCAGGCCGGGGTAATTGACAACAGCGGTTCGCGAAACCAGTGCTGCACAGCCGAGGTTAGTTGCTGGGCGGCGGCCGATTGATCCTGCCCTGCAAATGATAACCGAAGAAGTCATCCACACGATGCCATGCGTCGTCGAGGACATGCGCGCGTGTGAAGTAATGAAATTCGCCGGGATACATCATGAAAGAAAGCAGAGCGCCTTTGTTCTTCTTGAGCGCTTCGTCAATCAGCCATACGGATTCGAGATAGGGCACGTTGAGGTCAGCGGTGCCGTGCAGCACCAGCAACGGGCGGGCCAGTCGATCGATGTGCGAAATTGGTGAGGCCTGCGCATAAACTTGTGGATTCTGTTCCGGCCGCCCGATCCGGCTCTCGGTCCAGTCACCGTGATACGGATCCGAATAATACATGACATAATCCACCACGCCGGCCACGTCGACACCGGCTTTGAACAACGTGGGTTGATCGGTCATGGCAATCAACGTAAAGAAACCACCATAGCTGAGGCCCCAAATCCCGATACGATCGGTATCGACGTAAGAGAGAGTTTTCAGAAAGTTGGCGGACATCCAGGCATCCTTGGCGTCTTTCCCACCGACGTCCATGTAGACGCCGTTGCGCCAATCGCGGCCGTAGCCAATGCTTCCGCGATAATCGGGAGCGAAGACGACATACCCCTGCTGCAGCAAATATTGGTGAAAGCTGTAATAGACAGCGTAGTTCCGCTGCACGTGCCAGCCGTCGTAATTCTGATTCACGCCGTCGCCGTGAACCCATACGATGGCGGGATGTTTTTTTGAACGGTCGAGGTTGCGAGGAACAAAGAGCCATCCGGGCACAGGCTTGCCGTCTGGACCTGGAAAGTGTACGAATTGCGGCTCGACGAATTGTGATTTGTCGATGCTGGCGGGCATCGAGTCGGAAAGGCGAACCGCTTTAGCGCTCGCCTTGGCTTCGGCGACAAAGAAATCTGCGCTGTTGCGGATATCAGTGTGCTGGTACACAAGCCGTTTGTCGTCCGCCGACCAGTGTGGTTCGATGTTGGTGCCGTTGCCTCCGGTTATGTACGTGACCACGGCATGAGCCGGATCGCTACCGATGGCCGCGATGCCGATCTGGCGGTCTCCGGGGCGATCTGTCTCGTTGGCATCGAAGGCAATGCGTGTGCTGTCATGCGACCACGCTGGCCGCCAGGCTTCGAAGTGCCCGTTTGTGAGCTGAGTGGCCTCTCCGCCGGAAGCCGGCACTACATAGAGATGATCCCATCCATCACGGTCACTGAGGAACGCGATCCACTTACCGTCGGGTGAAGGCCAGGGCTGCGCACCCGCCTCGCCCCAATCAGGAATGCTCCAAAAGTCCTTTTCTGTAATTTCGTAGACGGAGCGGAGCGGGCCGCCGGATGCGTCAGCGACGTAGATGGTGTACGTCTTGAAATTGTTTGAAACATGATCGAAGACCAGATGACTATTGTCGAGCCAGGCCAATCCGCCATATTCCGCCGCAGTGCCGATGGCCACGGGGCGCCCGCTGCCGGGCCGCAGTGCATAGATCTGTCCGGGCCTGTACTCCGAGGTGCGATAAATGATCTTAGCGCCTGAGTACGAAGGTGCTTCATCGTGGTGAATCACCCTCGCGCCCGCGGTGTAGGCAAGCGAGCTACCGTCTGGTGACCAAACGATGCCACGGATGCCAATGTCATCGCTGGCAAGTGTAGTTTCGCTGCCATCGGCTAACGAACGCACGACCAGCTCGCTGTGCCGCGAACTTTCTTCACCCGTGCCACGATTCGAACGGACGAACGCCACGCGTGCGCCATTGGGCGAAGGAGAAAAATTGGATTCTCCCGTGGCAGTCCAAACGGCTTTCGGAGCACTTCCAGACACGGCAACCTGCCATAGATTCCCGCTGCGCTCGAAGTACACTGTCTGCGAGTCTGGGCTCCAGAAGATGTGCGCCACATCTCCTTCCGGAAACGAAGTCAGTGGGGTCGGCTGACCGCTGCCGATGGAGTCGGCGAAGTAGAGATTCGAAACGCCCGCACGATCCCAAATAAACGCGACGTATTTACCGTTCGGCGCCCAGACCGGGGTGGACGGATGCCTGATATCGATCAGTTGCTCGATGGTCAATGGCAGAGTTTTGACCGTCGCTTGTCCCCAGCCGAATTGCGCTAACATCACGGCCATACCGACAGAGAACATAATCGATCTTCTGGCCACTTGCATGGGGCCTCCTAGACAGTTTGAGAAGAGAGTTCCGCGGCAAGAATCGAGCGGGCAGGGTGCAGAAAGTGTCCGACCCGCCAGTTATGGATCTACCCGCAACTACACAAGCTACTAGAACGTAACCCGCAACCCGAAGCGCGTAGCGTAGGGGTTGATGGTGGAATACGGGAACAAATAGCTGGAACCATAGGTTGTGACTTCCCCGATTACGGTCTGTGCATTGGTTACGTTAAAGAAATCCGCCGTGGGTATGACGTGCAAGCGATCTTTGATCACAAACTCGCGGGAGAGCCTCAGGTTCAACATGTTCACACTGGGAAGACGCTGGACCCCAGCCGGTTGAAGGATGACCGATTCTCCAATTGGTACGGGCTGATTATCTACAATCTGTCCGCTCGGTACGTTGAAGGTCTCGGTTGGCTGGAGGGGGAAACCGGTATAGTGCTGGAAATTGACGCTGGTACTGAGTTTCCAGGGCAATTCGTAGATTCCGTCAACCTTGAAGACATAGGTCGCATCCATGTTGAGGTAGTTGTTGTTCCGATTGATGTTGTTGTTGGGATCCGTGAAATTATCACTGAAAGCCTGGTCCGAATAGCCTCTCCCAAACACGCCTTTCTGCCGCTGGATCGTGAAGCCGGCCAGAACCTGCCATTTGTGCGTGAGCCGCTTGACCGCAGTGAATTCGATCCCGTGATAGGAGTTGTCATTGAGCTGGGGAATGTTAGTAACAGCAAAATTAAATGCTCCGTATTTGCTCGGGTCGGACGGCTGAAAACTAAATAAAGTCAGCGGCTGGTTGGTAATGGGGTTGATGATCGCTTGACCGCCTATCGTCGTAACGGGCACGTAGTCGGAAGTCTGAACGGCAGTGTTTTCGAGGCCGATCAGATTCTTCTTGGTGCGATAGTAGTAGGTGACGCCGACGCGCAAATCGCCCCACAGCTGTTGTTCGTACGCGGCACTGAGCTGATCCGAATACGGGCGACTCATGCTGGTATTAATGTGGGTGCTCGAACCGCCGAATGCGTTCACCGGCGTTGTCGCTGCTCCGTTTGGCAGCCATTCGCTTTGTTGCGGAATCAGATCCCCGTTTATATCCTTCCAGGCGTAGTACTTCCCGAACAGACCAACCGGGTTGGCGGTCTCTGCTAAACCTGTGCCCTGCATGATGTAGTAGCGTCCGTAGCTGAAACGGAGGACGGACGTACCTTTACCTCGCGGGTCGAATGCGACACCCACGCGAGGTGACACCGTATTCCAGTCCACCAGGTTGCCGGACGCTGGATACGTTGTGATGGGAAACAGCTCGGGAAAGGTCTCGTTTGGATCGCTATGCTGGACTGGATAATACGTATTGAACCGGTCATAGCGCAGGCCGAGATTGAGTGTGATGCGACGTTTGAGGGCCCATGTGTCCTGCAGGTAGAAGCTGGTGTCGCGAAAATAGTTCTTCTGGGTAGTGGGCGTATTGTAGGCGAGAACCTGGTAGCCAACGCCATCGTTCAAAATTGCGTTGATGCCCTGTTTCACTTGATAGATGTAGGCGTTGTAGCTCTTGCCCCATTCGAAGCCAAACTGAAAATTGTGTGAGCCGGCCCAATCGGCCTTATGCCAGGACCCACCCGCCGTCCACTTGAGCACCCATGCAGGGTTTATGAACTCGTAGGGCGCTGCGCCGGTCTCAGTGGAAGCTGTCACATCCTGATAATTCAGACTGGTGGAGTCAGACTGATAACCGAGGGGGAAGGTAATCTTGTTCCAGCCGATCCGAAAATCGAGTAGGAGATTGTTCGAAATCTGACTGGTCCAGAGTCCTTCCAGGATGTATGCCGGCTCAATCTGCCGCCAGCTGGCTTGTTCCGTCACGAACGAGTATGCCGTGTCGCGTCGGAAGAAGCGGTTCTGCGAGTTGTACATCCAAATGAAACTGAATTTGTTCTTGGCATTGATTTGCCAATCGCTGCGCAGGTCAGTGTTGGTCTGGTGATTGACGTCTTTTACTGGATTGCCTTGTTGGTCAGTAACCGAAAGGATTCGCTGGCGCAGGTCGTAGCGACGATAGGAACCAAAAACCCACCACCGGTCCTTGATGATCGGGGCGCCAAGACTCACCGAAGTGTCCCGCGTCATGTCAAAAGGCGAACCGGAGGTCACCGGGCTGCCTTGGTAAATCGGGAACTTGTCACCCGCCTGCCATGCCGCAGTCAGGTAATAAATCAACGCCTCACCATGCAGCTGGTTCGAACCTGACTTCGTCACCATATTCATGTACACCCCGCCGATCGGGACGGAAGCGGGGGCGTTATCCGCGACTACCTGAAACTCTTCAAACGAGTCATGGTTAGTGTAGAACTGGGTGTAACCACCATTTGAGCCGGGCCAGTTGAGATCAAGGCCGTTGTAGCTATAAAGCTGCTCTGCCGGGGTGCTCCCGTGAATTTCCATGGTGGATTGCTGATAGCTGTTGTTGCCAGCAACGTCAAATGTGCTGCTGGTGGTTCCTGGCATCTGCGCTACCGTCGACCACGGATCTCTCCCACTCGGAATCTCTTCCAACAGGTTCTCGTCAAATGTAGTCGTGGTCTGGTTGTTCTGTAGGTCGAGTACAGGTTCGCCTTCCACGGTCACAGCCTGGCTCACTTCGCCGACCTGAAGCCGTGGACTGACTGTCGCCGTGAATCCCGCTGTGAGAACGATGCCGGACTGGGTATACGCGCGAAATCCAGTTTGACTCACGGTGACGTCGTACTCACCGGGAGGAAGCAGGTCCAGCAGATAGCTCCCATCGGCATGTGTGGTGGTTGTGCGCTTTGCAAAAAGTGCAGGACTGGTCGCAGTAACCGTGGCATTCGCGAGGACGGCCCCTGAAGGATCCGTGACTATGCCCGTGATCTTGCCGGTGGTGGAGACCTGGGCGATTCCGCTGCTCACCAGAAAGATCGAAGCAACGAAGGTTGCAAGAAGTGTGTGGTTGATACGGACGCAGAAGCTAAGGCGAAGATCCATAAGCCACCCCCAAAGAGGATTGCGATCCCAATGGCCAGGTCAATCTCCGGCTACTTGGCAGCAAGTCGGAAGTGTCGAGGAAATTGGGATATTGTATCCACGGGTATTTAGACTTGTCAACGGATACGCGTTAGACTTTTCTCCTTTGCAGTTGTCACCGCACTTCTTGGTTTCCCTACCCCAGTTCGCGCAACGATGGGCAACGTTTTCATTGCGGACTATATGTGACACCAACCCATTTGCTACCATGACTCGCCGTCATAGCAACACTGGAGCGTGCTATGGACTTCACCGGACGCCGCGGATTTCTTCGTCATGCAGCCGGAGCGGCTGCTCTCACCTTCACGTCGCGCAGATCTGTTTTTGGAAGTACTCACATATTGAAAGTCGGTGCCACATTCTCAGAGTCCGTGCCGAATCTGCCAGACCGCCTGTCCCCAGATTGGTACCGACGGAAAATCGGCCAGGTTCAGGAGGGGATGGAGAAACGAAACCTCGACGCGTTGGTTTTGTTGAAGGCTGTAAACGTCGTCTATACAACCGGCTACTTCCATCTGTCGACCGAGCGCCCACTGGCTGCGCTTATTCCGAAGTCCGGAAATCCAGTACTGTTTGTTCCGGCGCTTGAGTCCGACCAGGTGAAGCTCTGGTGGGGGAAGGACTATGAGTCGTACTTCGACTATCCGGGGCCGATAGACCGTGTGCGCTGGATTTTCGAGCAGATTGGCAAGCGCGGGTTTGGTAAGTTCCGTATCGGAGTGGAAGAACCAACACCAAGCCGCATGCGGGAGATCAAGCTCGGCGCGCCAAACGCCGAGATCGTGGTAGCGGGCGACCTGGTCGAACGAATGCGTTACGTCAAAGATGAAGATGAAATTAACATCATGCGTCGTGGCATGTTTTTCAATGACTACTCGATTCAAGCGGGCCGAGATTTCGTGCGTGAGCACGGTTCGGTAAGCGAAAACGAAATCCTGAAAGCTGCGGCGGACGCACTCGCAGACAAGATGGCAGTGGAGTTAAAGGACGTGGTCGGAGTTAGCATTGATCCGCCCTTCGGCGGGCTCGTCCCCTTCGGCAAGCGTTCCGCTTTTCCTCATGCCATTCCGAGCAAGGACCGCCTCAAGAAAGGAGACGCGCTAATCCTTAGTTACACATGCCAGGTTGGAGGCTATGCGGTCGAATGCGAGCGGTCGTTTATTGTTGGCAAGCCCAGTGATCACGCTAAGAGCCTCTACGAGGCGATGCTCGCCGCCCATGACACCGGTGTTGAGAATTTGAAGGAGGGCGCGATCGCTGAAGAGGTCGACCGTAAGAGTCTCGACCAAATCCGCAAAGCCGGATTCGAGAAGTTCCTGAAACACCGCACTGGTCACGGCATCGGCCTAGAGGGGCATGAAGGCCCTTGGATTGCGGAAGGCGACAACACAGTGCTGAAGCAGGGCATGACGTTCAGTTGCGAGCCGGGAGTCTATGATCCGGGCTGGGGAGGCGTTCGACACTCCGACACCGTCGTCGTCCGGAAGGACAAGGGCGAGGTGCTGAATAAATACCCAACTCGCCTCGAAGAAATGATCATTGAGATCTGAAAGCAGTCGTGCGTAGAATTTGACTCGGCTTTCTTGGCGGCGAAAAATCTTTCAGGAGACATAATTCGCACGATGAAGTTGGATCTATTTCGGCTGGAACGTAATTGAGAAAGGCTTACCCTCGAAAACCATGCTCCTCTTCTCTCCGAACAACTGCACGTCAAGCATCCGACGCGATGGCGATAGCATTCGAGAGCCGGAAGCGAGTCGGAGTTCCAGCATCCGACGAGTGTCGTTCCAGGTCATCGCGACCCCCATCCAATCTCCCGAGCGATAATCAAATGAGATGCCATCGTCTTCGTAAAGGAGGAACGACGCATCCGCCCCTGGAAAAATCGAAAGCATAAGTGGACCTTCGACCTTTTCGTCGACATATTGCTTCACCGGGCCAAGGGGCAGAATTGAACCCGCTCTTACGTAGAGTGGCAATGTCTCGAGATCGACGGGTCGGTTGATTTCACGGCCGCCTTCCAGGTGCTCGCCTGTCCAGAAGTCGTACCAGGTTGTTGGTGGAAGGTAAACACGCCGTGAACTTGCTCCTTTCTCGACCACTGGAGCAACCAGGATGCCGTTTCCCCACAGGTATTCGTCCTCGCATTCTGTTGACTTGGGATCATTCGGGAAGTGCAGCCACAACGGCCGCATGATGGGCATTCCGGTCTTCGTGCACTCGCGCACGCTGCTGTAGAGATAAGGCAGCATGCGGTAGCGCAGCTCCAGATATTTTCTGCAAATCGGCTCGACGCGTGCATCGTGGAGTTGACTGGAATCGGGAATCGCAGCGCCTTTGTAATTGCTGATCTCGACCGGGCCGGGATCTCCAGTATTCCATCCCCATGGCAGCCGCAACTTCCAGGTTCGGCCGTGACAACGGAACAGAGGGCAAAATGCGCCGAACTGAAACCAGCGAATGTACAACTCCGCAGTAAATTCCGGAGTCGGAACAAAACCTCCGATATCGGTGCCCCAGTATGGAATACCGCTAAGCGCGGTATTGAGAGCGACCGGGATATGCGTCTTCAGGGTCTCCCAGGTGGAAGAGACATCCCCAGACCACAAGAAAGAACCATAGCGCTGCATTCCGGCATGGCCGTTGCGATGCAAGGCATAGGGACGCTGATTCGGCCGATCAATCTGTGGTCCTTCCCAATACATGCGATTCCTTACTAGCCGTGACGCGCTGTCGAGCGGATCGCCTTCATCTGGCCACCAGCCGTCAATCCCCATTCGAAAATCTCTGCGGTGCGTGTCCCAATAGCAACTGGCCGCGGATTCATCAAACTGCGACAGCTCACATCCGTCTTGAACCGTGCCGTGAAGTTGGTTAGACAGAATGACTACATGCATCACCGCGCGGAAATGTTCCTGGTGCAATTCGTCAAGCACTTCCTTCGGGTCGGGGAATACCCGGGAATTCCAGACAAAGCTTCCATTTTCCGCGTTCCATCCAGACGGACAGAAGCCCGTTCCCAAATAGATCATCGCGTCGCAGGGCAGCTTCTTTTCACGGAACGTCCGTGCCTCTGCAATCACTTCCTCGCGGGTGGCGAGGGTTCGATGTGACTGCTGATAGCCAAGACTCCATAGAGGCGGCAGCTCCGGTAGTCCGGTAAGTCGCGCGTACTCGGTCATGATCGTCTGTGGGTCTGCTGCAGCGATGAGAAACAAATCCAGCGGAAGGGCACTCTCCCGGTTCTTGGGGTTGAACTTGCTTTTTTCCCCGGTGAAATCAAAGGTCCCGAATGGTTGATGAACAAAGATTGCCCAGCCTTCTGTTCCGATTACCAATGGAATCGGGACTCGGCCACCGTGTGTCGCAAGTTTGTACCCGCCTTGTCCGCTGCGCATTTCGTCCGTCGAGCCGCGACGATCGTATTGCGGACCTCCCTCGCCCAGGCCAAGTAGCGGTTTCGCCCCGGTGCGAAAGGAGAGCGCACCGGAGTTCTCATCCCAGTCCAAACGCTGGATGGTTTCACCGCTTGCATTGGCAACCGTGACGCTCACTGGGGGCCGCGAGATCTTCAGCCGAAAACTTCCGAGAGAGAGCTCTCGCCCCGCTTCCTCCCGGAGCGTAGTCGATGAGGTACCCCAGGATCTCTGCATCAGCGATCCATCGTCTGGAATGGATCGCTCAGATCCTTCGTAGGCTGGAAGAAGGGTTAAACGTAAAGTGTGGTCACTGACAGGGCTAACTTGGATGACGACTTGTGGCCCATCCACACTTCCATTCTCCGACCGCGCCAAAGTGGGCCGAGTCAGAATCGCACCCGGGATCGCAACGAGTCCTCTTAATATGTCTCGACGGCTCCAGTGCGGGCTCATAGTCCGATTACGCTCTTTTCAAGATTCGAGCAGGATGGAGGGATTGTAACGGAAGGCAGCAAATTCAGTAAACGCTTACTGAAGCCGAGGGTATAATGCCCCGGAATCAATTGCTCACAATTTTCCGAGAATAGAGGGGAACCTTCTGTGCGATGGCAAGTTGCAGTCTTGGTCAGCCTCGCCATCGCCATCAGCTATCTCGACCGGCAGACGTTGCCGGTCGCGGTTCAATCGATCAGCCGGGATATTCCGCTTAGTAACTCGCAGTTCTCGGCTCTCCAGTCCGCATTCCTGTTTTCCTATGCGCTTATGTACGCAGGTGGAGGCAAGTTGGTCGATGTGCTGGGCACACGCCGAGGCTTTACGGTGATCATGCTGTTCTGGTCCGTCGCTTGTGCCAGCCACGCGGTGGCGGTTAGTTTCATGCTGCTGGCCGCCAGTCGACTTTTGCTTGGAATGGGGGAAGGCGGCGCTTTTCCCGCTGCGACGCGCGTGGTCGCGGAGTTCTTCTCCACGCAACAGCGTGCAACCGCGATGGGGATCATCAATGCCGGCACTGCCATGGGAGCGATGGTCGCGCCCCCATTGATTGCGATGATCCTCTCCTATACGAGCTGGCGCTGGATTTTCGTCGTTACGGGCGGTTTCGGAATCGTTTGGACGCTCGCGTGGACATTCTCTCGCCTGACTCCCGATGCGATTCAAAGCAATCCGAGTGCAGGTCTGAGAGCGATCGAGGGCACGTGGTCCTTTGCGTGGACGCGTTTGTTCTCCGTCCGTGAGACTTGGGGACTTGTCACGGCCAAGTTCCTGAGTGATGCGGCATGGTTCTTCTATCTTTTCTGGCTTCCCAAATACCTGTATGAGGCGCGCGGATTTGACGTCAAAGCCGTCGGGACGTTTGCCTGGATGCCAAGCGCGGCGGCGGGAGTGGGCTGTCTTTTGGGAGGGGGTTTTTCGAGTTATCTTGTGCGGCGCAACTTTTCACTCGGAACTGCACGCAAAACGGCGCTCGGACTTAGCGCTGCTTTAATGCCATTCGTTATTCTGATTCCGCACGTGCCCGTATCTTTCGCGATTGCTCTTTTCTGCCTCGCCTACTTTGGCCAGCAGTCCTGGTCGACTCTGGTCATGGTTCTGCCCGCCGACCTCTTTCCCCAAAGCGTAGTCGGCTCTGTTGCCGGACTGGTTGGATTCGGCGGAGCATGGGGAGGAATCGCCTTCGGGGAACTGGTCGGCTACCTCTTGGACCATGGACTCGGGTATAGCACGGTATTCGCCTTTGCGGGCACGCTGCATGTCGCCGCTTTCGGGATTATTGTTGCCTGCATTCCTGCCGTGGAACCTCTGAGCTTGAAGCAGAGGTTCGGCTGTGAGGTGGCGCAATGAAGATTACCGAGATTCGAACTCGAGTGGTACGATGGCGCGGCAAGACCGTTTCACTGCCACCTCATTTCTGCACCAACCCGATGGACTTGTTGCAACTGCCGGAAGCATCGATGCGGACGTTCACATTTCACGGCTGGCTGCTGGTCGAGATCTTCACAGACGATGGTCATGTCGGTTTAGGCAATGCGGCCCTTGCGCCGCAGGTCACAAAGCAAGTCATCGATCTGTACCTTAAGCCTCTGCTGGTCGGCCAGAACCCGTGGGACATCGAGCGACTTTGGCAACTCATGTATCGCAAAACCATGGCATTCGGCCGTAAGGGAATCGGCATGGTCGCGATCAGCGCCGTCGACATTGCGCTCTGGGATCTCCTCGGCAAGGCGGTCAAGCAGCCGGTGTACCGCCTGCTTGGAGGCCGCACAAAAACGCGGATTCCCGTCTATGCTTCGCGTCTCTACAGCATAGAACTGGGCGAACTGGCAGCCGAGGCAAAGCGCTACAAGGATGAAGGCTATGAGGCAATGAAGTTGCGCTTCGGTTGGGGACCGACGGACGGCGCTCAGGGCATGCAGCGCAATCTCGATCTCGTCCGAACCGTACGTGACTGTGTTGGGGACGATATCGATGTGATGGCCGACGCTTACATGGGCTGGACTCTCGACTACGCGAAACGGATGCTACCGCTACTGGAACCCTTTCATTTGCGCTGGCTCGAAGAACCGGTCATTCCCGATGACATTCATGGGTATGCCGAACTGAAATCCTGTGCACGCATTCCAATAGCAGGTGGAGAGCACGAATTCACCCTCTGCGGTTTCAGAGAGTTGCTCGAGGCGCACGCGCTTGACTACATCCAGTTCGACACCAATCGTGTGGGCGGCCTCACGCAGACTCGCAAAATCGCTGCACTTGCCGAGGCCTATTCGATTCCGGTCGTTCCGCATGCGGGCCAAATGCACAACTATCACCTGGTGATGGCCAGCTTCAATTCTCCGATGGCAGAGTATTTTCCGGTGGTCGACGTAGAAGTCGGCAACGAACTTTTCTGGTACATCTTCCGTGGTGAACCTCGAGCTACAAACGGCAGCATCGATCTCGATGATGATGCTCCGGGTCTAGGGCTCCAGATAGATGAAACGGGGCTCAAGCACTTCGAGATCATTGAGTGACTTTAGAAATGCAAATGCGATGACGCGACTGATCCAACTTAAAAAGGGCAATCTCCGCCGGGTGGCTCTGGCGGAAGAGCCAAACCTTCGTGTTTTGGATTCCTGTACTTCGGTATACGAGTTGGCACATGTCGCTATGGCTGCAGGAATGAAGCTCAGCGACGTAGCTCATCAACGGGCCAGAAACGAGACCATTCCTTACGATCCAATTTATCGCGGCGAGTCGGACTGGAAACTGCTCCCAGCAATGGACCATCCAGAAGAGTCGGCCCGATGCTTGATTTCAGGAACCGGACTTACACATCTGGGGAGCCCCCGCAATCGCCAGTCCATGCATGCGACCAAAGAGGAAGACCTCACCGACAGCATGAGAATGTTTCGTTGGGGAGTCGAAGGCGGACGTCCCGCCGCCGGGTGCATCGGTGTTTCTCCTGAATGGTTCTACAAAGGTACAGGGCACATGTTACGGGCGCACGGAGAACCGCTCGACATTCCGTGCTACGCCGAAGATGGTGGAGAAGAGGCAGAGATCGCTGGAGTATACGTCATTGGACCAGATAGCCAACCCTATCGGCTGGGGTTCGCGGCAGGGAACGAATTTTCGGACCACCAATTCGAAAAAAGAAATTATTTGAATCTCGCTGGTTCGAAGTTGCGCACCTGTGCTCTTGGCCCTGAGTTGGTGGTCGACCCGCAGTTCGACTCTGTTCCCGTCAGGGTGACGATCGAACGGGATGGAGTGACGCTCTGGAATAAAACTTTCCGCAGCGGCGAATCCGAAATGTGTCATAGCCTCGCCAACATTGAACATCACCATTTCAAGTACGAGGCTCATCGCCGACGAGGGGATGTGCATGTGCACTTCTTTGGAACTGAGAGCCTAAGCTTTAGTGACAACATCCGTTTGCAGAACGGAGACATCATGCAGGTTTCAGTCGAGGGATACGGCCGGCCGTTGCGCAACCCGGCTCGCGTCGACAAGTCGGTTCCTGCTCTGCTGAGCGTAATTCCAATAGGGTGATTGAAATCATGGCGAAACCAAAAGTTGCGATTCTTGGGCTTGGGATCATGGGCTCCGGCATGGCCGGACGCTTGCTTTCGGAGGGCTTCCCTCTAACCATCTATAACCGCAATCGGGAGAGATGCGCTCCGTACGCTTCCCAGGGCGCAGTGGTGGCCCAGACGCCACGGGAGGCCACTTCCCAATCACAGATCGTAATCAGCATGGTATCGAACGACGAAGCCTCTCGTGAGATTTGGCTCGGAGAGAATGGCGCGCTCGCAGGTGCGCCTGCCGGGTCCTTGTTAATTGAGTCCAGCACTCTGAGCAGCGAATGGATTCATGAACTCGCCGCAAAAGCTGCCGAGCGCAATTGTTCGTTTCTCGATGCTCCAGTTACGGGTACCAAGCCGCATGCCGCATGCGGTGAGTTGGTCTTCCTGGTCGGTGGTTCTGATGAGGCAGTCAGTTCGGCACAGCCGGTATTTTCCGTGCTGGGGCGAGAGACATTTCATCTCGGTCCCACGGGTAGCGGTACTTTGATGAAGTTGGTGAACAATTTCATCTGCGGTGTGCAGGCCGCTTCCTTTGCGGAGGGTTTGAGGCTCATCGATGCAGGAGGGCTCAACCGCTCCAGGGCAATGTCGATTCTGACGAGTGGAGCCCCGAGCAGCGGAATTGTGAAGCGTGTGGCCGAGAGGGTGACAGCCAACGAATACACACCGAATTTCATGCTGCGCTGGATGGCCAAGGATCTCGCCTACGCCGTAAAAGAGGCATTTGCACGAAATGTCTCGCTCCAAACCGCAGCCGCGGCTTCCTCAATATTTCAGCGCGCAGTTGCCCAGGGGCATGGAGACGAGGACTTTTCCGCCGTCACTAAGGCGTCATAACACTGGTTGCAATTCGTATCGTGCGCCAAGAAATGAGGACTGAGACCAGTGAACCTTCCCCATCGACTAATCTTACTTGTTTCAATTGCGGCGCTTATCGCAGTCACGACCTCTCGAGCAGCGTTCGCTCAGAATGCAGCCGAGAAAAAAGCTCCTTCTCCGGGACCAATGCTCGATCAGGGCATTCAGGAATACAACACTCCTGATTTCACTCTAAGCCTGGTGCGGTCTTCGCAAACCGTGGCCGCGCTCAAACCGAAAGGCGCCGCCGGTTTCGACTTCACCCCCGGCGAACTTCTGATCGCCCGTTCGCAAAACGGATATTTTCATCTCGGGGATCTGACTCTTCGGTTACGAACACTCAATTCGCCGGGATGGACGAACTATTCGACCGCAAGCAAGCGAGTACTGGTTCGCGCACTGCCGGCTGCCGGGAACGTATTGGCAAGCGCCGACCTCACGCCAACGCTCTCCGCCGATATGCCTCTACAGATCACAAGGATGTGGCTTGTTGAAGATGACAAACTCGCTCTGCGTTTTATCTTGAAAAACAAGTCGACGATGACAGTGCGCATTGGGGCTTTGGGCATCCCCATGATCTTCAACAATGTTCTCAACGAGCGTTCCTTAGAGCAGGCGCACGCGATTTGCTCTTTCTATGATCCTTACATCGGCGAAGATGCCGGGTACCTGCAAGTGACGCGGCTGAACGGCCACGGTCCGGTGCTGTTGGTCATCCCCGATGGCAAAACACCTTTCGAAGCCTACAACCCAATTCTCGACCGAAAGGGCCAGGGGGGAGCCAAACCGATATTTACCGATCCAACCCCTCGAGGAATTACGTTCGAGGGCTTTTACGAATGGATTGTTCACAGCCAGGCGTATGCGGAAAACGAATGGCGGAATGCGCAGCCGTGGAATCCTCCAAGCGGTCTCGATCTCAAGCCGGGCGAGTCAAAGACCTACGGTCTTAAGTTCACCCTTTCCGATTCCATCCGCAACATCGAGAAGACTCTTTCGAAAAACAAACGACCCGTCGCCGTTGGAATTCCGGGATATGTGCTTCCGACCGATGTTGAAGCTCGCCTGTTCCTGAAATACCGCCAGCCCGTTAATTCGCTGGCTGTGGAGCCGCCGTCAGCCGTGGACATTCAAGAGAATTCAACTACGCGTGACGGGCAGAGAGCTTACACGCTTCATGGAAAGAACTGGGGGCGCGCACGCGTGACCATCACATACAAAGACGGAACGTTGCAGACCATTCATTATTTTGTGGTCAAGCCCGCAACCGAAGCGGTCGCAAATATGGGTCACTTTCTCATGACCAAGCAGTGGTTCACGGATGCAAGTGACCCTTTCGAACGCGCACCTTCCGTAATCAGCTTCGATCGCGAGGCCAACCAGTTTGTCGGTCAGGACAGTCGTGTGTGGATCGCAGGCCTCAGCGACGAAGGAGGTGCTGGCGCCTGGCTCTCGGCCGTCATGAAGGAGTTCGTGCAACCGGATCAAGAAGAACTAGCAAAGATCCAGCAGTTTGTCGACGGCGTTATCTGGGGACGCCTGCAATCCAAAGACGGACCTCATGCGTACGGTGTTCGCAAGAGCCTGTTCTACTACCAGCCCGACCAACTTCCTCTGCATTATTACAACGAAAGCTTTGACTGGAAATCCTGGACCAGTTGGAACAAGCGGGCAAGCGAAGCAGTCGACCGGTCCTACGACTATCCACACGTTGCCGCGGCCTATTGGGTGCTTTACCGGCTGGCGCGCAATTATCACGATCTGGTCACGAATCATCCTTGGGACTGGTATCTGAATCAAGCCTACGAAACGTCGCTCGCGATGACCAGATACGCTCCGGATCTGTCGGTCTTCGGCCAAATGGAGGGCTCCGTCTTCGTTGCCATTTTGAACGACCTCAGGCGCGAGAACATGACCCAGAAAGCTGATGCTTTCGAAGCGAAAATGCGCGAGCGGGCAGACAGATGGAAGAGCGAGGCCTATCCCTTTGGCAGCGAAATGCCTTGGGACTCGACGGGACAAGAAGAGGTCTATGCATGGACGAAATATTTCGGATATGAAGACAAAGCTGAAGTGACCCTGAATGCAATACTGGGATACGATCCCGCGATTCCTCATTGGGGATATAACGGGAGCGCGCGACGCTACTGGGATTTCATTTTCGCTGCGAAGGATCGCCGGCTGGAGCGCCAGCTTCACCATTACGGCTCTGGTCTTAATGCCATTCCGCTACTGGCAGCATTCCGCGAGCATCCACAGGACTTCTACCTGCTGCGCGTCGGATACGGCGGCTTGATGGGAGCGCTTACCGATATTGACCAAGACGGGTTCGCATCCGCTGCATTCCACTCCTTCCCTGACATGCTGAAACTCGATCCGTACAGCGGAGACTACGGACCGAATTTTTTTGGACATGCCTGGAATACGGGCACATACCTGGTCGACCATCCCGAATTTGGCTGGGTCGCTTTCGGGGGAAATGTGAAGCTACATGATGGCATGGTCACAATTATTCCCCGTGATTCATTCCGGTCACGAATTTTCATCGGGTCGGCTGGACTATGGCTGACACTGGATGCCGGCGGGTTCGACGCTCTTGAACTTGATCCGAAATCCGGGATTGTCAGGGTGGGACTCAGCAAAACCAGCGACTTCGCCAGCGAAGCTCGGTTGCGTGTGGAGCAACCGGGCCAGACCGGCAGCCGCAGGTATCATCCGGAATTGCCGACGAAGCTGGAGCGCGGCGCCTATGTCGTGCCGCTACATACGGAGACGACTTGGGTAACGCTCGTCAACGGCCACGAATAAGGGGTCTCTGCCGCCAACCTCGACCACAGAAAACGTTTTCACAGCTTTAAGCTCGCCGTGTTACCATGCAGTGTTTCAAGGGCGTGTCCCTATGGATATCCGCGAGATCGCCCGGAGGGCGAAGGTCTCCACTGCCACGGTCTCAAGGGTGATCAATCGTGTCCCAACGGTAGACCCTCAACTCAGCAAGAAAGTGTGGAAGGTGGTTGACGAGCTCGGTTATTACCCCAACACTCAAGCCCGTGCCCTAGTCCTCGGCCGAAGCCGCATCTTTGGCTTGGTTGTCTCCGAAATAACAAATCCGTTTTTTCCTGAGATCGTTCAGACCTTTGAAAATCTCGCGGTCGAAAACAACTACGAGATTCTCCTGACATCGACAGTTCACGATCCTAAGCGTATGGAATCTTCCGTCCGGCGAATGATTGAACGCCGCGTTGACGGTGTTGCCATTTTGACATTTGGCATGGAGGAATCGCTGATTGAGTACCTGCGATACCGTAAGGTTCCTCTCGTTTTTGTCGATGTCGGCCCCGATGTCCCAGGGGTGGCCAACATCCGCGTCAATTATCTGAACGGAATCCGGCAGGCGGTGCAGCATCTGGCCGCGTTGCGTCATACGCGGATTGCGTTCATTGCTGGACCGCAGCACTTGAAGTCTGCCATAGCAAGGCGCGATGCCTTTAAGACGGCTATGGAGGAGATCGGACTTTCTCCGGAGTTGATCGTTATCGGGGACCATCGAATGGAGGGCGGAATGAAGGCCTTCCATGAGCTTCACGCCGTCAGCAGCCCACCCACAGCTGTCGTGTGCTCGAACGATATGACTGCAATCGGCGTCATGCGTGAAGCCTATGAACAAAACGTCAGGATTCCTGAGAATCTTTCGCTAGTGGGATTTGACGACATTCGCCTGACCGAATTCACGACTCCTCCGTTAACCACCGTACAGATGTCCCAGCACGAGTTGGCTAAGATTGCATTTCGGGCTTTGTTGAACGAAGTGGATCAAGCTCACGCTCAAAAACGCCATACCTACGAACTCGTTACCTCTTTAGTCCTGCGTCGATCTACGGCCCTTGCCGCTGGCGGCGGTTCTTCCGGCGCGTCTGTCCACGCAACGCACTCGAACCCGCGCAAAGGTTTCGTCTCCCGCTAATTCCATTTCGCCTGGCCGTATCGGCTTAGGATTCGACTTTCAGGGATCCGGGGGTTATCTGGTCGTTCGAGAACTGGCATCAAGAATTGCATTTTTCAAAGCCAACCAACCATGTCGCATGGCTCAGTAAACGGTTACTTGTTGAACCTCGAGCCGCCGCTATATATTGCACACCTGAAGGGCGATCCCTCGACTTCGAATTGCGGAAGGGGGAATCTCCCCGCGAATATCTTGATTGTTGGCCGAGGCTGATCCCGATAGCTGAGTCAATAAGGACTGCGAGTTATATGACGATAAAGGGGCGGATGTGCGATGGCTGTTTGCCTGTCCTTCTCCTGCTTGGGCTTGTGCCTGTTGTGCTCTCGCCGCCGAAAGCCAAGTCGCAACAAAATCCAAATGACGTACGCATCGATGTTGATTTCCATCGGTCAGACGCCCGCCTGAGCGCCGTCTGGAATTACTTTGGCTATGACGAACCGAACTACACTTATGCTCCGCATGGCAGGAAGTTGTTAGGCGAGTTGGCTGCGCTCGATGCGTCCCCAGTGTACGTGCGAGTCCACAACCTTCTAACCAGCGGCGACGGCTCAGCATCGCTGAAGTGGGGATCGACCAATGTCTATACGGAAGATGCATCCGGTCATCCGGTTTACAGCTGGGAAATTCTGGATCGTATCTTCGACACATTTCTAAGTTCTGGCGTAAAGCCCTTGGTCGAAATCGGCTTCATGCCGGAAGCGCTCTCGAGTCATCCCGAACCCTATCGCCACACTTTTCCCGACACCTCGGTCGCGGGAATCTATACCGGTTGGGCGTATCCGCCGAAAGACTACGCAAAGTGGTCAGAACTTGTTTATCAATTTGTCCGGCATCTTCAGCAACGATACGGCAAGGACGAACTAAGAACCTGGCTTTGGGAAGTCTGGAATGAGCCCGATATCGGCTATTGGCAAGGCACTCGGGAAGAGTTCTTCAGGCTGTATGACCTGACGGTTGAATCCACGCTCCGTGCCTTCCCGGATGCGAAGATCGGGGGCCCGGATAGCACCGGACCGGGCAGCTCCAAGTCTGCCGAGTTTCTTCGCGCATTTCTCGATCACTGCGCGCACCAGAAAAATTTCGCCAACGGCAAGACAGGATCGCGTCTGGATTTCATCAGCTTCCATCCCAAGGGATCTCCGAAGTGGCTGGGAGATCACGTGCAGATGGGAATCAAGCACCAACTCGGCGCGATCGATGAAGGATTCAAAATTGTAGCGTCATTTCCGGAGTGGCGGGACACTCCGATCATTCTGGGCGAGTCCGATCCGGAGGGTTGTGCCGCCTGTTCCGCCCAGAAAAATCCGCAGAACCTCTATCGCAATGGCCCACTGTACGGCGCTTACACCGTCGAAGTGCTGAACAACATCCTCGCGCTGGCCGCTCGCGATCAGGTTAATTTCAAAGCAGCCGTGACGTGGGCTTTTGAGTTTGAGGATCAGCCACCGTTCGCGGGATTTCGAGAGTTGGCAACCAATGGCATAGACAAGCCGGTTCTGAACGCCTTTCGCATGCTGGGGCTGCTCGGACCACAAAGGGTAAATGCAACGAGCTCAGCAGCCTTGTCCAGCAACGATGTTGTCCAAAACGGAGTGGGCGGAAGTCCGGACATCAATGCCATCGCCGCTCGCAAAGAACGCGAAGTGGAAGTGTTGGTGTGGAATTATCACGATGACGATGTTTCCTTCCCCGCCTCCGGCATCGACTTGGTGATTAGGAACCTGCCGCCGGACGCTAATCGCGCGCTTCTCGAACATTTTCGTGTTGATGCCGACCACAGCAACGCATTCACTGTCTGGCACAACCTTGGTTCGCCAGAATCGCTTTCGGGGAGTCATCTTGAGCAATTGCAGAACGCCGCCCGGCTCCAGCTTCTGACCTCGCCTGCCTGGGTGGATATTAAGGGAGCTCAGTTCCTGACTCGGTTCACACTACCACGCCAAAGTCTCTCGCTACTACGCTTGAGTTGGTGAGTTCACGCGCAAGCTCAGCTTTGGAGCAACAAGTTCCATACCTGCATCGAGCTAGCCTGTCGGTTCGCCCACGCATAATAAGGAATGAACGTCAGGGGAACCTTGCGCATCTTCGTGTCACTGCTGTAAGGGGAGTAAAGCATCTTGTCCGCGGGTCCGCGTTCAAAAGACGCACCCGTATGATGAAGGACAACCATTCCACCTAGGAGGTCGTTTCTGAATTCAGCCTGGAAGGCAGCCGTCGGGTGTCGGCCGGGATTGACCGCAACGCCGCTAAGGACCGTGCCATTCGGTTGATCAATCTCCTCCAAGCAATAGATCAACGGACCGCGCTGAATGGCGACTCTCCCCGTGTCGTCTGCGACACGAGGATTGGCTTCGATCACCTGAGGCATTAACTCGAGCTTGAGTTGCAACACATCTCCCCTCGACCAGCGGCGGTGCACAGGCAGGTATTCTCCCGGAACGGCATCAGATGTTGCTTTTCCATTCACCGCGACATGTGCCTGGTCGGCCCAACCTGGAATGCGCACATACAATGTGAACTCAGAGGTTTCGGCAGGACTAACAGTGAGCTCTACATCTCCCGCCCAAGGATACTTCGTTTTCTGGACGATCTTTAGTCCGACACCGTTCTCCAGGTGCCAGTTTAGCTCGGAATCATCGTATAAATGCACGTACATTCCATCCGCGCTCGTGCTGTAGAAGTAACCGGGCAGAGATCCGAATGTGCGTTCAAGATTCGGTGGACAGCAGGTCACATCGTACCAGGGATTGCGGATCTTATCTCCCGTCGACGGATCGAAGGCCAAGGGATTGCGATAGCAGTACAGCGTTCCATCGAGTGACATGCCGGAATTGATCCCGTTGTACAGCGCGCGCTCTATGACGTCAGTGAATTTTGCGTCTCCGGTAACGGCCAGCATCCTCCAGTTCCACATCATGTTTCCGATGGCGGCGCAACTTTCTCCATAAGCACGGAAGTTCGGCAATTCGTAGGCATCCCCGAACGCCTCTCCGTCGGACCGCGAGCCGACTCCTCCGGTGATATACATCTTGGTGTTGGTTGTATCATTCCAGAGCGTATTCAATGTCTGCCAATATTTCTCGTCTCCCGTCTCCATGTAATAGTCGGTTGCGCCACAGCAGGCGTACATGGCTCGCACGGCGTGCCCTTGCATCTTGGTGCGCGCGGTAAATGGAGTTCCGCTGAACATGTAGATTGTTCGCCGCTCGGGCAGTTCAATGCGCGGGTCGCCCTGCAAAATGTAGCCTGCAAGATCGAGTTGACGCTTGTCGCCTGTGATCCGGTAGAGTTCGATCAGTGCCAACTCAATTTCAGGATGGCCCGAAACGATTGGTTTCTTGGGAGCGGGTCCATAGTTGGGGATGAGGAAATCGTTCACGAAGCGCAGACCGGCATCGAGCAGCTTGCGGTCACCGGTGGCGCGGTAGTATGCGATCGCGCCCTGCAGCATATGCCCCATGTTGTACAACTCATGTCCGGTTGTCTGCGTCTGCGGAAGCATGCGGAGCGATTTGCGGTCATCCTGATAGTAAGTGTTTAGATATCCGCTCGGTTCCTGTACCGCCACCACTTCATCGATGATTTTCTCAGCCGTTGCTCGAAGAGCCGGTAGATCCCCTGACTGCAGCACAAAACCCGCGGCTTCTGTCCACTTATAAACGTCGGAATCTGAGAACACAGGGCCACTTTGCGCGGCCGAACTCTTGCCTGCCAACCGGCGGAAGTTGTTCAGCCGGCCATTTGCTTCGAGAAGGTCATGCATGGTGGGAATGCTTCGAGTCACGTTGATTTCGCGGCGGGGTCCCCAGAATCCGCCAGTGACGGTCATCGCCCGAACCGGAATGTCTCGCAGCTTGGCATGTGGTGACTTGGCAAGATTTTCAATTCCCTGATCCTTCCAATTCGGTGTGTCGGTCAACTTCACAGCGCCCTGCGAGGGAACCGTTCTGCCCTCCGCAAATCGAGTGAGACCCGAAACCGGCCGCGATGATACAGCGGCTACGGATGCAACCGATGCGATGAACTGCCTTCGTGAGAAGTTTCCCTTTTCGGCCATAACGATTCATCCCTTTCCTATCGACTACTGAACGACGCCCGTTCCGAGCAGGCAGAGTAAGCGCTTTCTGTGCCAAGCGAAAAATGCCTTATAGTCGCCTGACAAAGCGGCTGTCAAGTTTGACAAATGGGAAGCGCTTCTACCAGACTGTCGGAAAACGTTTCCCGAAACAAGGAGGGGGGATGGGTTCTTCCACTAGCCGTCGCGGTTTTCTGAAGGCAGCTGGCGCGGTTACCGCTTCTGCGTACGCAGCCAGTTCACTTCCTGCCTGGGCATTCTCACCTTCGCCCAAAGGTTCGGTTGCGATCACCCCGTCTCTCTCAACCTTCCCTTACTCTGACGTGCAACTGCTGGGTGGTCCGCTCAAGCGCCAGTTTGAAGAGAATCATGCCCGTTTCCTTAATCTTGAAGACGACCGCCTTTTGAAGGTTTTTCGGCAGGTCGCGGGACTGCCCGCTCCGGGAGAGGATATGGGTGGCTGGTACGACCTTACTGGCTTCAGCCTGGTGCGTAACGACTGGAATGGCTTTATTGCGGGCCACAGTTTCGGACAATACCTCTCGGGACTGGCTCGCGCCTATGCTGTCACCGGATCGGAAGAAACCAAAGCCAAAGTGAATAGGCTCGTCAAAGGTTATGGCGAGACCCTCGATCCCAAGGCAAAGTTTTTCGTGGACTACCGCCTTCCCGCCTACACGTACGACAAATTGTCCTGTGGCCTCATTGACGCGTATGAGTTTGCCCATGACCCGATGGCCATGGAGACTCACAACAGACTCACGCACGCCATCGTGACTTACCTGCCGGAGAAAGCTCTGTCCCGTCAGGAACAACGCTCCCGCCCTCATAAGGACAGTTCCTACACGTGGGATGAAACCTATACCCTGCCGGAAAATTTCTTTCTTGCCTACCAGCGTAGCGGAGACTCTTTCTATCGCGAAATGGCGAAAAAATACCTCGAAGACGATACGTACTTCAACCCGCTCTCCGAGGGAAATAACGTCCTCCCATTCGAACACGCTTACAGTCATGTGAACGCTTTCAGTTCGGCTATGCAGGCCTACATCACGCTCGGCAGCGAGAAGCATCTCCGGGCGGCCAAGAACGGCTTCGAAATGCTGCAGACCACGCAAAGCTTTGTCACGGGCGGATGGGGTCCGGACGAGAGCTTCGGCGAACCCGGGCGCGGACAACTGGGGGATAGTCTCTCTTCCAGCCACGCCAGCTTCGAAACCCCATGTGGCGCCTACGGCCACTTTAAGATCACGCGCTACTTGCTGAGCGTCACTCAAGATCCGCAATACGGTGACAGCATGGAGCGCGTGCTCTACAACACAATTCTGGGAGCCTGGCCGATTCAGGCCGACGGCACCTCTTTCTACTATTCGGACTACGCCAACCCGGGGAAGAAAGTCTGGTACGGCCAGAAATGGCCGTGTTGCTCGGGAACCTTCCCGCAACTGGCCGCTGACTATCACATCAGCACTTACCTGCGCTCTTCCGATGGCGTGTATGTCAATCTCTTCACGCCCTCCAAAGTGCAGTGGAACAATGCAAGCGGCCGGTTTGCGTTAACCCAGACTACGGAGTACCCCTTCAAAAACACAGTGAAGATACAGGTAACTGCTTCGCAACCCGCTGAGTTCGCGATTTATGTCCGCATACCAGCCTGGACCGTCGATCCTGTTTTGTCGGTGAATGGCAAACGCGTTGATGATCCGGCACGTCCCGGTACATTTGCCGCCATCAAGCGCACGTGGAGTGAGGGCGACCGTGTAGAGCTCGAATTGCCTATGCCCTTGCGCCTCGAGGCAGTCGATGCCAATCATCCGAAATTAGTGGCTTTGTTGAATGGGCCTGTGGTCTTACTTGCCATAGCCGACGGGCAGCCAACCTTCGACACGAATGGCCTACTGCAGTCAAAGCCAACGAACAACGGCAAGGGAGATTGGGTGGCAAGATCGGTCGATGGAAGTGAAATAACGATGCGGCCTTTCATGAATATTGATAAAGAGAATTACAGCACCTACGTGTTGCTAAAGACCTAGAGCTGGTCTGGGTTTTGCGCGATAGCCTCGTCGCCCCCTCAGGCGTTCAATTCGGCAATCAGGAGATCTCAGTGATTGGGTATCCCGACCGCAAATCTCGCGCAATGCGCCGGCGCCTGCAAGTCTGCCGTGCTCTGGCCAGTGCGGCTCTATTCCTCGGAGCGATGAACGCCGGTTCGGCAATAGCCGCGAGCGCGCCTGACGGCTATTCCGCGTTGGTCAAGCTTTTTCAGCAATGGCGGGAATTCGAACATCCGGTGATCAAGAATAATGTTCCAGACTATAGCGCAAGCGCGATGGCGGCTAAGGCTGCGGCGCTGCCGCGGTGGCGCAAGCGGCTCGACGAAATTGATCCCAAATCGTGGCCGGTCGAGGAGCAGAACGACTACAAATTGGTGAAGGCTGAGATGAATGGCCTCGACTTTAACCTAAGGGTGCTTCGTCCTTGGGCGCGCGACCCCTCCTTTTATGTCAACACTTTCCCTTCTCGTAGTGACGTTCCATCGCGGGAAGGTCCCGTGCCCTATCCTGAGATCAAGCTCTATACCTATCGCTTTCCACTCGACCCCGATGCGCAAAAAGACTTGCTGACGAAGCTCGGTATGATCCCCGCTCTTCTTGCCGAAGCGAAAGAGAATCTAGTAACGAGCACCGCGCGCGACCTCTGGGTTTATGGCGAGGAGGAGCTTCGGAATCAGTCCCGCGCCCTAGCTTCGCTGGAAGCCGGCACACTCACAGTCCGCACATTGGCCGAACACCAACGTGCCGATCTGACCGGAACCTCCCCGGAGTTAAGGGCAGTGGTGACGAGTGCGCGCAAAGCGACCGACGAATTCATCGCATGGTTGGAAAAGTTGGCATTCAGCAAAACTGGTACGTCTGGTATCGGCAAGCAGAACTACACGTGGTATCAGCAGAATGTACATTTCATTCCCTACACTTGGGAAGAGGAAGTCGTCCTGCTGCGCCGCGAACTGGCGCGCGCGCAATCCGCCTTGCGTCTCGAGGAACACCATAACCGCAACCTGCCCCCACTTGAACCGGCTGCGGATCCCGCCGCGTTCGACAAGATGACGCGTGAACGGCTAGACAAGTTCGTGGATTTCCTCATCAAGCAGGAGATCATCCCGGACAAGCCTTACATCCAGTGGGTCCTCGCGGAAGAACTCGGCCAGTTTGTTCCAGCCGACGAAAGGGTGTTCTTCACCCGCATCACGCACCGCGAGCCTATGTTGCTTCTGTCCCACGACTATCACTGGATCGACCTGGGGCGGATGCGGGACGAGCCGAATCCAAGCCCGATTCGCCGTGAGGTCCTGCTCTCAAACATCTGGGATAATCGCGCCGAGGGTTTTGCCACGGCCTTTGAAGAGCTGATGATGCACGTAGGCCTTTACGACGACAATCCGCGCGCCAGAGAGCTTGTCTGGATCATGCTGGCGAATCGTGCCGCACGTGGTCTTGCTTCGCTTTACGTGCAAGCCAATGAATTTACCCTGGAGCAGGCAGGACAGTTCCAGGCGGAGTGGACCCCGCGGAGATGGGCCCAGGCAAACGACTCGCTCACGACATTCGAGCAATTGCTGTACCTCCGGCAGCCCGGGTATGGCAGCTGCTACATCACCGGCAAGATGCTCGTCGACGAACTAATTACAGCCTACGCCCACGAGCAGGACTTGGCCGGCAAGCCGTTTGTGCTGCGGGATTTCATGGACCGATTCAACAACCAGGGCATGATTCCGGTTCTAATGATGGAATCGGAAATAGTCCCCGAAAGTGCACGGGAATTCGGCCCCAAGCAACCTTGACCGGGGCTGCATCGACAGTCATCGCATAACCGCACGGCGGGCCATCAAGTCCGCTTAGTTTCGGAGTAGCTATGAGCATCTTCACGGATCACAAGGTTACGCGCCGTTCCTTGCTGCTCTCGACTTGTTCTCTGATTCCAGGCATGCGTCTGTTAGAGACGCTGAACTCGGGCGCAACAACTCCAAGGGGTTATACCGTAACGCCAATTCCGCTTACGCAGGTCGACGTTCTTGATAATTTTTGGGCGCCGCGCATGGAAGTGAATCGCAAAGTTTCCCTATGGCACTGTTTCAATAAAATGGCGGAGCCCGATGACTTTGGCACTCCCAAACTGATCGAAGCGGCTGCCTACATGTTGGCCAAGCGTCCTGAACCCAAGCTCGAGGGCTATGTGGATCAGGTAATCGACAAGCTGGTCACGCAGCTGACCCCCCGCTTAGCTGATCCTGATAAGGCGATTCGCGTGCCAGGCCATTTTCTGGAGGCGGCGGTCGCCTACTACGCAACCACCGGCAAGGGGAAAATGCTCGATGCCGCACTCGAAGATGCCAGAGTGATTGATGCGAACTTCGGGCCCGGCAAGCGAGACTACATTTCAGAGCACGAAGGCCAGAAAATCGGATTGCTCGCGCTTTATGGTCGAACCGGCGACGAGAGATATCTAAGGCTTGCCAAACTCTTCATGGATGAACGCGGCAAAGAGAGCTATCCGCGCGTTGGAGAATACGCAATTGACCGCACCTATGCGCAGGACCACGAACCGGTGGTGAAACAGGACCAAGCGGTAGGCCACTGTGTTCGTGCGATGTTCTTATATATCCCGCTCACCGATCTCGCGGTGCTGACGGGGCGGCCGGAGTACCAGGAAGCTGCGGACAAAATATGGAATGACGTTGTTCATCACAAACTTTATCTGACCGGCAGCATCGGATCCATTCGCTTTCATGAGCAATTCGGCGGCGCTTATGAACTTCCGAATCTAAGCGCATGGAATGAGACTTGCGCGGCGTACGGAAATGTTGTGTGGAATCAGCGCATGTTTCAGGCGCATCAGGACGCCAAATACATCGATGTGCTTGAGCGGGTTCTTTATAACGGCTTTGCCGATGGGGTTTCGCTCAACGGCGATCGTTTTTTCTATCAGAATCCTCTGCGCTCCTTTGGCAACTACGAACGCTTCGATTGGATCGATGTTCCCTGTTGCCCTCCGAACGTAGTCCGCCTCCTTGCTTCGCTGCCGAGCTACATCTATGCGCAGGGCTCCGATTCGGTTTACGTCAACCTCTTCGTGGGTAGCAAAGCACAGGTGAATCTTCCTAATGGAAACATCATTGCCATCGAACAGGAGACCCGATATCCATGGGAAGGGTCCGTCAGCATCCGACTTGATCCCGGGCGAGCCGAACCATTCATCTTGTTGCTGCGCATTCCCGGTTGGGCGCGGGACGAGGTCCTTTCTGGCGATCTCTACGCATACACCGATAAGGTCGAAGAGAAACCCACGCTGACCCTGAATGGCCGGCCTGTCGAGTTGGCGCTCGAACAGGGCTATGTTCGCATCGAACGAAAATGGGAAAAGGGAGATAGGATTCAACTGCATTTGCCCATGCCCGTGCGGCGTGTGAAGGCCAACGCCAACGCGCAGGAGGATCACGGCATGGTGGCCTTGCAGCGCGGGCCGCTCGTATATTGCGCGGAGTGGCCGGACAATAACGGACACGCCTTAAACCTGATCGTTCCCGAGAACGCGAAGTTCGACAGCGAATGGCGTCCCGAACTGCTGAACGGCATCCAAGTCGTAACCGGCAAGGTTGGAGCTTTGCGGCGGGAGGACGACGGTGGTGAACTGAAGCAGCAAGCTCACCACATGGTGGCGATTCCGTATTTTGCTTGGTCCAATCGAGGGCCGGGGGAGATGGCAGTTTGGCTGTCCACCGAGCCGCACAAGGCATGGGTCGCACCTTTGCCTCCCGATCCCATCCATACGGTTCGCTCCTCGGGTGGAGTTCAAAAAGTCTGGACGGGCTACAACGATCAGAACGATGACATCCGCGCCCTCTATGATGGCAAGGATCCTCTCAGTTCTGCCGACGAATCTTACTTGTATTACAGGATGCGGCCCGAGCCCGGGACCGCGGCATGGGTCGAATACGAATTCAAATCGCCTGCGAAGGTGTCTTCTGCGCAAGTCTATTGGTTCGACGACCGGCGATTCTGCCGGCTACCAACGTCCTGGCGCATCCTGTATAAGGAAGGCGAAACTTGGAAGCCAGTCGCGAATATCGAATCCTACGCCGTAGGCAAAGACAAATTTAATTCAGTAAGTTTTGCCCCGGTAACAACGACGGCAGTGCGTCTCGAGGTAGAGCCGACAACGAAGTTCTACAAAGCCGGCCAGATCGGTCCGCCGGCTGCCATGTTTATTGAGAGAGATACACAATGGCGCGAGTTCGGGCTCCTGGAGTGGCGAATTTCGTAGAATGAGCCTGAATTTGCTGTTCTTCAATTATTCCGCGAGTCTGTGAAATCTTTCCCGACCATTTCCCGGCGCGATGTTCTAATGGGCCTCGGAACCTTGGGTATCGCGCTCGCTACCGAGGACCGCGGGTGGTCAGCAACCGGAACCAGTCCCGTCACCTTTCTCGACGTTGCCGCGCAAGCTGGCATCTCGTTTCGTCACGACAATGCCGCTTCCACCCAGAAGTATCTGATCGAAACCATGGGTGCGGGCTGCGCCTGGATCGACTACAACCAGGATGGCTTACTTGATCTTTACCTGGTAAATGGCGATGCAACTGGCGTGTACCGCCCCAAACAACCACTGCGAAGCGCGCTTTACCGCAACAACGGTGATGGCACGCTCACCGATATCACCGCCGCCGCGGGGGTAGGCGCCGAAGGTCTGTTCGGAATGGGCGTAGCCGTAGGAGACTACGACAACGACGGATTTCCCGATCTGCTCGTGCTCGGCTACGGACGATGCATTCTCTACCACAACAACGGAAACGGAACCTTCACCGATGTTACCGCGCCGGCAGGAGTGGGGAATTCCGGACGGTGGGCCTCGAGTGCGGCTTGGTTCGATTACGACAACGACGGCAAATTGGACCTGGTAATTGCCAATTATGTCGATTGGTCCCCGGAGCGCAACTTTTATTGCGGCGATCGTGGCCCGGGCATGCGCAGCTATTGCCATCCCGACGACTTCCACGGGCAGCCGCCGACGCTATATCACAATAATGGCGACGGGACGTTTACGGATGTCAGCAAATCCTCCGGAGTTGGACTGAAAGGGGGTAACGGCCTGGGCGTCGTAACGTTCGACTACGACGATGACGGCTGGCAGGACATTTTCATCGCGAACGATCACATGCCGAACTTCCTGTTTCACAACAACCGTGACGGTACTTTCCGCGAAGTGGGATATCTCGCCGGCGTTGCTGTCAGCGGGGACGGCCAGTTCGAGGCCGGCATGGGCACGGACGCCGCCGATACCACCGGAAACGGCCGGCTTGATCTGATCGTCGCACACCTCGACATGCAGTTGGCGCGCGTTTACCAGAACCAGGGAGATCAGACCTTCGAAGACGCCACCTTCCGCTCAAAGATTGCTTACTCTACCTACCACATCAGCACGTTCGGGACGCGCTTTATGGACTACGACAACGATGGCGCTCGCGATCTGTTTATGGCCAACGGCCACGTTCTCGACAACATTGAGCGTTACCACGCCGATACGCAATACGCTGAACCCAAGCTGATGTTCCGCAACACGGGGCGTGGCATTTTCGAGAACGTTAGCGATCGGCTTGGTCCGGACTTTCAATTGCCTTGCGTGAGCAGGGGTGCCGCGATCGGCGACTTCGACAATGATGGCGATTTAGACATTCTCATCAACAACAACGGCCAGCGGCCGCAACTCCTCCGGAATGATGGCGGCAATGCCAATCACTGGCTGGAGATTCTCCTGATCGGGACGAAATCGAATCGAGATGGTGTCGGAGCGCGCGTGAAAGTATCTGTCGGTGATCTCGTTCTCTACGATCAGCGAAAAGGTGGCATGAGCTACCAATCCGCCCAGGATCCCCGACTCCATTTTGGTCTGGGTCAGCGTTCCACAGTCGACGCAGTTGAAATCACCTGGCCCAGCGGATTAGTAACCAAGCTCTCGAACCTGAAGAGTGATCAGATGGTCGCAGTGAAGGAAGGAACCGGAATTGTCGAGCGGCCCTTCCCTCGCGTGTCTTGGAAATAGGGATTCGTGGCGAGCGACCGAATGGTTAGGGATGCGTGACCGCTTCAGCTTGTCCCGTTCGAGACGTTGCATACCCGGGTTTTTGATTCTCGGGGGCGGACCTGAACTTCTCAGCCTGGGCTTGATTCAGGTTGGCAAGCACGGCCAGCATACTCTGCGCCTTCTGAAGATCCCCTCGCCTGCGATACGCGCTGGCCAGATTCGAATAAACCGAAGCATCATTGGGATTAAGTTCCCTGGCTGTCTCTAAGTGAGCAATTGCGTCGTCGATCCGAATGTCCAACAAAGCAAGCTTGCCCAAGGCAAGTTGCGAGCCAGCGTAGTTAGGGCGCTCGCCCACGGCTGTCTCGAGAGCCTGTTGCGCCTCTTTGAATTCTGCTTCTCCCGGCGCGATACCGGAGCGGAGCAGCGCCTCGCCCAGAAGCGTCAGCAACCTGTAATCGTGATCTCCCTTCCTGACAGCTTCGCGCGCAAGGCGAAGGGCCCCCGGGACGTCTCCTTCGAGCATTGCCTTTTGTGTGCCAGCTAAAAACGCAATATCAGTCTCAGGCGCCAGTGCACGGGCTTGGTCGAAGTCCTTCTTAGCGGCATCGAAACCGTCCTGCAACGTTAGAAACATCCCGCGCTGATAGTGCAATTGGCCAGAGTTAGGCAAGTGATTCAATCCCAAGTCCACCACATGCAGGCCAACCGCGTATTCCTGCTTCTCCATGCATGCGTCGGCCACAAATAGATACAGCTTCTCGTTTTCCGGCTCGAGCTTTGATGCCTTTTGCAACGCTTCCAGCGCCTTGTGGCTTTGTTCGTCGCCGACGTACGCCTGGGCGAGCAGGTCGTTGACCGCCGCATTATCATGCCCGGCACTGCGAAGAGCGGTCAGAATCGGAATCGCCTGCTTCGGCTGGCCCGTTGCAACTAGGCACAAACTGAGATTGAAGCTTGCCGCGTACTCATTCGAAACTCGCCCGATGGCAGCGCGCAAATGTGGAATTGCTTCCGCAAACAAACCAGCCCTTGTGAGCGCGGTACCCTTTTGAAGGTCCTCTTCAGCCCGGGAATCTGGTCTGCGGTCCGATACCCCGCTTGCAGGTTGAGAGCTTGAGGTTTGAGGCGTTTGAAATTTCCGGTTCTCCCCCACTTGTGCCAATAAACCTGGGCACACAAACATCACCAGAACATAGCACAGTGCAATCCGCAACCGAACCTCTACTCTCATTCCATTCCATCCAGAAATCGAAACGTAGCGTCTCAAGGTGTTGTGGGCGATCAGGTCGCAAAGCAAATTCATCCTGCCGGTACCCCACCCTATAGCTGCAGGCCCACTGGATCTTGGCATCGCAGCCTAAGCCAACCCTCCAAAAGTACTAGAAACTTTTCCTTGACAAAGCCGGCGAATAAAGTATACAAAATCCGGCATCGCGAGCGGGGGTTTAAATGCCGACTCGTGTAAACGTTTACTCATTGTGGGTGGCCCTCGTGCGGTGGATCCAAGGGGAGGACATCCCGACCCTGGTTTTGGCAGCCGTAAATGAATGTGGGTTTCGAACGAGAGGTGGAACTATGTCTCAAGACTTTTCTCGTCGTCTGCGTCTCCATGCGTTGTGCAGTCTGTGCATTCTCCTAGGGCTTGGCACCGTATCAAGCTGGGCACAGATCACCCAAGGAAGCATTTCCATCTCCGTCACTGACCCGAGCGGGGCGATCCTTTCGGATGCCGAACTTGTGTTGCAAGATCTTGCCACCAATGTAACCAGATCTGCCGCCACCGGGTCGGCAGGTGCATACACCTTCGCAGGCCTGGCTACTGGAACCTATCGACTGACAGTCACCAAGCAAGGCTTCGCGACTCAGGTGTTTCAATCGGTAACCGTTTCAGCGACTCGCGTGACCGACCTCAACGTGGCATTGAAAGTGGGTGCTACGTCGGAAAAGGTGGAGGTCAGTGCAGAGGAGGTGCCTGTCCTCGAGACCGAGTCCAACGCCATCACCGACACCATCGACATGAAGCAGGTTGAGGACTTGCCCCTGAGCGGGAGAGACATCTCTGCTTTGTCCCAACTCGTCGTAGGGTATGCGGGCGGCACTTGGAATGGCCTGCCCTATATGGCGACCGGAAACAACGTCGATGGGGTCGTGGGTACCACGCAGCGCATGAAGTTTGCCGGTGCAGCCCAACCTCTCGTCCAAGCCCGCGTCGAGAACATGGAAGAAATGACCGTCCAGACCGATCAACTGAATGTGAACACTGGTTACGGCATCTCGGACATGCAGGTGAACTTCGTCACTCGCCGCGGGAGCAACGCCTTTCATGGGCGCGTTTATGAGGATTTTCGTAATGCCGCTTTGAACGCCAATACTTGGGTGAATAATGCTAAGGGTTTGCCGAAGCCTCAACTCATCAGGAACGAGTTTGGTGGCAGCCTGGGCGGTGCGATCATCAAGGATAAACTGTTCTTCTTCGGCACCTTCGCCATGGCGAAGCAGCCCAGTGGCGCCAACGCCAGCCCCGGCCAGAATTGTACCACTTGCACCGTGATGAGCCAGGCGGCCCAGACGGGTCTGTTCACCTTTAGCCAAGGTACTGTCAATCTGCTTACAAATATAGCCGGGCCCGCCGGCCTTCCCAGCGTGGTCAACCCGGACGTGGCAACGATTTTTTCCAATATCAATTCCGCGCTGGCGGCCGGCGCCGTAACTCCCAATTCGGACGCGAACCTGGTTGACGTAGCCTGGAACTATCCCACTTCTCTGACCCAGTACTTTCCAACGGTTCGGGTCGACTACAACATGCGGGATAATCTGCGCTGGTTCCTCTCCTGGAACATGACGAAGAGCAGCCAGCAGAACGGCGATGTGCCTCCGTTGCCGGGTTCGTACTACTCGAAATTTGGCGGCACCACCAATTTGAAGTACTTCACCGTGGCGCTCGGTAACGACTGGACGATTTCGAAATCGGTGCTCAACTCCTTCCGCGCTGGCTACCTGTACAACAGCGCCACCTACGGGTATGACCTGACGCCAGCGTGGCTGACTCAGCCCTCCATTAGTTTTGCCTACGGCGCTTCTGGTGTCGAACTGAATAACCTGCCGGTCGGCACCTACTATCCGCTGTTCAATGCATCGGACAATGTGACCTGGCAAAAGGCCAAGCACACGGTGAGCTTCGGCTTCTCGTTCTTCCGTGAGCAGGATCATTACTACAATTCACCGGCCGGATTCCCATTCATCACTATGGGTATCGACACCAACGACCCTGCGGCGACGGTGTTTACAAATTACTTTAAAGCGAATTTCCCGGGTGCTTCCACAGCCGATTTGACCCACGCACAGAATATGTACGCAACGCTGGTTGGAAGGATCAACAGTGTCAACCCTGGTGGCGCTGGCTTCCCGCTGGACGTCAAAACCAGACAGTACTCGACCTCGGTGGGAGGGTATTTCCTGGATGAACTGCAGCACGGCACAGGACTGTTCATCCAGGATGCATGGCGCGCCAAGCCGCACTTGACGATCAACGCCGGACTGCGGTGGGATTTCGTCAGTCCGTCGAAAGACTTGACCGTTGGGTATCACAGCGCGGATAACGTTGGCATTTGGGGGCCGTCTGGAGTTGGGAATATTTTCAACCCCGGCAGCCTGACCTCCGATCCGAACGGGCTCAACCCCGTATACAAGGCCAGGGCCAGCGTATATGACGGCTGGTACGTGACGCCGCAACCTCAGCTCGGTATCGCCTGGAACCCCACCAAGACCGAAGGCATGATGGGGAAGCTCTTCGGTGGAAACAACACTGTCGTACGTGCCGGCTTTGGACTGAGGCGCATGACCGAGCCCTACCAGTTCTTCTGGAACTCCGCCTCCAATGAAGGCTACGCCTTTTACCAGAGCTTCCGGCTCTCACCCCAGGTTCCCGGATCGACATTGCCGCCAACGGGCGGCTTCTATGCGGGCAGCTACGCTCTCGGGGACCCTCAACCTGCTCCATACTTCGTCAGTCCTGCAACCTATCAGGCGGTGATTCCCGAAGCACAGGAAACGTTCTTTGGGTACTGGTCGGGAGTAAATGGCCTGAATCAGCACATTCACCAGCCCTATGTGATGTCTTGGAACTTCGGCATCCAGCGGGCGATCGGCTCCAGCAATGTGATCGAGGTCCGCTACATGGGGAACCGTAGCGTGCACCAGTGGATTGTCGAGAACCCCAACGAAGTCAATATCTACGAAAATGGGTTCTTGGGCGAGTTCAAGCAGGCCCAGCAAAATCTGGCGATTTACGAGCAGGCGACGGGATGCAACCTACCTAACAGCGTCATTCTGTGCAATTTCGGCAACACCGGTCTGGCCGGGCAAGTCCCGTTGCCTATCATGACCGCCGCTGCCGGGGGAGACCCAAAAAACCCAAAATTCTTTACTAATGGCACGTTTGTCACTAATCTCAACACCGGCGCTGCCGGCACTTTCGCCAGCAGTTTAGCAGGCAGCGCGACCTATCTCTGCAACCTGGTCGGCGGTGCTAACTTCTCACCATGCGCAGGGGTTACCGGGGCGGGCTATCCCATTAACTTTTTCCAAGCGAATCCTTACAACGCTGGTAAGGCAACTGGTTTCCAGACCGACCCCGGTTATGGAACCTACCACTCTCTTCAGGTCGATTTCCGCCAGAGACCCTGGCATGGGATGCAGTTTGACGTGAACTATGCCTGGAGTCATGCCTTGGGAGTCCAGCCGAACAACTCCTGGACCGGAGCCTTCAACCTGTTCACCATGCGCAACCTGCGCGATAGCTACGGACCGACTGGATTTGATTACCGCCACGTGATCCACGCAAACGGTACTTATGACTTGCCCTTTGGCAAAGGCAGAAAGTTTGCCAGCAGCGGCGGAGTTGCGGACAAGATCATCGGTGGCTGGTCTGTGGGGACCATTGTGAACTGGCAGACGGGCGGACCCTATCAACTGCTCGGCGGCTTCAATACGGCCAATGGGCCAACCAACACTCCGGTCGGTGATGTGTACGGAGACGGCGGCGTGGTCCTCAATGGAGTTAGCCTGTCCGATCTCCAGGCTTCGAAGGTACATCGTGTTGCAGGTGCTCCGTATGCCCTGACGATCAACCCGAAGTACATCAACTTCGATAGCACGACGGGCTTGCCCACTGGTGTTAACCAGGCATACATTGCGCCCAACACGATCCCGGGCATCTTCGGAGCGCACCCGTGGTTGTATGGGCCGCATACCTTCAGCCAGGATTTCGCGATCACAAAAACCTTCGCGATTCGCGAGAACCTCAGATTCATTTTCCAGAGTGAGTTTATCAACGTCTGGAACCACCCTGTCTGGGCAAACCCGGCTGGTGGTTACAACAGCACCAGCCAGGGCTTCATCCAGAACACCTCGGCGCCGATCCAGAGCTCGACCTTCGGAGAATCGAGCGTGGTACAGACCAATCCGGGACAAGTGGGTCTGGGTGCTCGCCAGATCGAGTTCCGGGCGAATATAGAGTTTTGAACCCTTGGTTCAGGGGTGTTTTTCTCGATTACGCCTTAACAGGCTGCAATGCAGCCCGTTAAGGCATTCTTTTTATGCGCGTCAGTTTGTGTACCGGCGGACGCATTCGTCCGCCCGCCAGCGAAGCGGAGTCGTGTGGCAGCAATCAGTACGCACCTAATTCGAACGATGCTGCAACGGGTGTTTCGATTCGTACACCAGCGAGCCTAGAGGCGCGATATTTTGCGGCTTAGGAGATCTTCAGCTTTGTCCTTACTGGCAACACTTTTGGCCACGAGTGCCCTGTTCTTCGCAAGCGCCTCACGAGCGGCGCAAAAAGCCAGCAATTCCGCTGATCATAGCTCCTCTCCCAACATCGAGATACAAAGGTTGGACGTCGAAAAACAGAATGTAGCCGTAGTCGATCCGGCGGCTCATCAGCCGCTGCACGTGGCAAAAGGCGAGAATTTTGGCGCATGGACATTGATGGCCGTGATCGAGGAGCCAGAAGGTACTCTGGCCGTCTTCGAACAACTAAAGGACCGCCGAGGCTGCATCATCTACGTTGGCAAAGGAGGCGTAGTGCTAAACCTGCCCAAGAGTCTAGAGCCAACGACGGCTGCTCCGGGCACTCTGTATGGCGGGCGGACACAGGAAGAAATCACCAAATCGGAAAACGACATCCTTGGCCACGAACTCCTCGCCGGCACGGCCGATCCCGACTATGCCGCCGTTGCGGCGGCACTTCCTCCCTTGCGGGTTCCCAGTTTCATCGGAACGCGGGAGTCCGACGATAAGCCAACCTTCGCCTTTGGCGCCTTCAGCGACGAGATTTATGTCGACCTCGGGAAGCTCTTTGCCGGAATCCGTGATGCCCGGGCAAGAAATGATGTATGGGAGGGGCTTGTCGGGGGCTGGCTTCCCGTAAATCGCTTCGTTTTCCCCAGCAATGAGCACGAGTATTGGGAAGAAACCATGTTCGCCGAAGAGCCGGGCCATTTCTGGACGCAGCCGATCTGGTACCGTGCCCTGCGGGTTGACGGCACCCAGCTCAAAGAAGCTCATTATTACTACCATCACCTCCCATTTCCGCCGCGAGGCGAGCCCTCCGCCGCAGAGTTCTACAAGGCCCTATATCACGTCCACGAAGTCTGGGCACGCGATCTGAATCCTCCGATGAAGATCGATGTGCCTGACGCAAGCCTCAAGGATTTCTGCCTGCACGCTCTGCTGATGGAAGAAATTACGCGTGTGGGTGACCATCCCAAGTACGGTTACCCTCCCCTCGGAGGTATCAATGTCTTTGGCGGCTATGGCTACAACAATGTAGATACGTTTCAGGACACCTTTAATACCAGTGTCGCGGCATTTCTCGAATGGGGGCTTTACGATGTCGCCAAGCGTTACATCGATGATTACTTCACCAACTCGGTGCGCGACGACGGCTCGATCGATACTCGCGGCCCTGAAATCGGCCAATACGGCAAAATGCTCACTGTGATGGCGAAGTACTATGCCTACACCCACGACGAAAATCTCATGCGCAAGCATGAGAAGAAGCTGGAAGCCATCGTGAGCCTCTTTGGCACCTTGCGAAAGCAGTCGAAAGAAGTTCCCTCGTCCGACATTACTTACGGCATCATTCGCGGCTGGTCGGAACATGACAGCTCGCTGAAGATCGATCCGTATCGCTTCATGCAGCCGCATTTTTCCAACAACGCAGAAGCCGCCCGCGGATTCCACGATCTCGGCGAGGTATGGGTCGCAATGGGCGGTAAACTCAGCGATGCTCGTCGCGAAAAAGAAGGCCGCGACATGCTGCAGGAATCAGCCGAGATGAGAAAGGACATGGATTCCGCCATCGACAGGTCGATTGATCGCAGCAAGCAACCATCCTACGTACCCGCGGTGGCCGGCGACACTCCGACATATGGGAAAGAGCGTGCGTACGCGGAGATGCTCGAGTCCGCTGAACTGACAGAAATGCAATCCCGAGCGGTCACCGACTCACTTGCCGGGCGGGGCGAGTCACTCTTCGGACTTCTCAGAGGGGGACAGTATTACGACGGTTTTTTGGACTATGGTCCCGCATATGCGCGGGTATTGTACGACTGGCCGCGGGAGTTCTTGCTTCTCTATTACGCCCACCGCGCACACATTTATTCGCGCGGAAACTGGATTGCCGTGGAAGGAGCCAAGATCGACGGCACTCTAGGAGGCCCCTATTGCACTCCTTCGGAAGTAAGCATTCCGACATTTACGAAGTGGATGCTGGTATTTGAGAACCCGGACCAGCCCGTTGTCTGGCTCGCGAAAGCAACACCGAGGGTCTGGCTCGAGCAGGGGAAAACCATTGCGGTAAGGGATGCACCAACCCGCTTCGGAAATGTGGGATACGAGTTGCACTCGGACATTGACCATGGAAGGATCTCCGCTGTTCTCGACTTGCCGGAGGGTTACCGGGCGGCCACCAAGCTGCGTTTGCGCGTGCCTGGCGGGAAGGCTCTTCGCGGTGTTACGCTCGACGGCGCGCCATGGACCGATTTTTCGCCCAAGGAGGAGGTTGTAAACCTCCCTTCGGAGCGCCAGGGCAAAATCTCGGTCGAAGCTTCCTATTGACGGGGCACAGGCAACACCATTCCGCATTCCGAGCCCCTCGATGCTGAGAGTTTGTGACGGAAAAATAATCCTCGCGAATATAATGGCTTATGAACCTGCATCGCATTGAGCCCGGCTCCCCGAGGTCTCGGTGCATTTTTTTCTTTTTCATCGTAGTGATCTGCGGGAACCCAGGTGCGTGGTCGATCGCTCAAGTTTCCAAGGCTCCAGCCCCCGCGGAGTCTCCTATCACTGCAGCCGAACGCGGCATCACTCTGGGCACCAAGGGTCATTGCAAAGAAGCCATGCCCCTACTGAAGGGAGTCATCCCAAAGATTCACAATGACAAGGATCTTCTGCATGACGCTCTGATGGCACGGGCACAATGCGGGATGGCTACCGATCAGCGTGACGTAGTCGCCGAGTCTATCGTCCTGCTGACACGTGAGTTTCCAGGGGACGCGAAGGTCCTCTACATCACGACCCGCTATTACTCCGAGCTGGCAAACCGCACTGCCCAGGAACTGCTCCAGAAGGCTCCTTCGTCGCCCGAAGCGGAGACGTTGGTTGCCGAGGCATTTCAAGCTCAGGGCAGATGGGACGATGCTACAGCGCAGTATCGCAAGATCCTGGAGCAAAACCCCAATCAGCCCGGGATTCATTACCAACTCGGCCGGATCCTGCTGTCCAAGCCTTTGGACCCCACGCTCACCGATCAAGCTACGAAAGAGTTCGAAGCTGAACTGAAGATCAATCCCACCTCACCCTCGGCGGAGTTCATGCTGGGTGACCTGGCTTGGAGAAGTCAGAAAGCCGATGAGGCGATCGAACATTTTTCCCGAGCCACGCAGTTTGATGCTGGACTGGCAGAGGCTTATCTCGGACTAGGCATGGCGCTCAATGCCGCGGGAAAGTACTCAGAAGCGATCCCGCCTCTCAAGAAATATACGGACCTGGATCCTTCTGACCCCGCGGGCTACTATCAGCTGGCGACTGCTTACGCCCGGACAGGGAACAAGCCTGAGGCTGACAGGCTTTTGGCCGTGCAACGCCAACTGGAGAAGGAGAAGCCGCGGGTAGTGACGCCGCCCCCGCAAGACATATCACAGCCGCACTAGCCGAATTGCAGGCCACCTTTTACTTCCATTTCGCTTCCCCTTCGATGATCGTTATGTATCGATCGATGGGTAAGTTGGTAAAACGCTCGGTGGTGCCCCCGGGCTGCGGCCACTTCACTTCGAGCCAATCCAACTTGGTTCGCTGCCCGAGCCCCAGCACGAGACGTGGGTCGTGGGCAGACAAATAGCCGCCCCCGCCAAACTTGTAGCAATCCCTCTGGAAGTCGCCAGAACGATAAGTAACCTTGGCTCCAATCGCGTCAATATTGCACTTCCGCCCTATGAGCCGAACCCCCAACCAGTGGTTTCGCCGGCCTGTGTTGTTCCGCAACAGAATGGGAGAGGCATCACCAACCGCGACCAGCACGTCAACCGAACCGTCGTTGTCGAAGTCTCCCACGGCCAACCCGCGGCCAGCGATCGATCTGGAAAAAATCGGACCGCTCTGCTTGCTCACGTTTTCAAAGCCAGTTCCGGTATTGCGAAAGAGCAACATGGGTTCCTCATACGTCACCCCCGCCACCATCTTGGCCACATTCAGTTCGGGGTGACCGTTGGAGAGGATGATATCGGGGTTGCCGTCGTTGTCGTAGTCAAAGAATTTCATTCCCATGCCGCTAAGATTGAAGGTCTGCGAAGCAATCCCATACCCAGGGGCGACGTCTCTGAAAATGTCATCTCGTTCCTGGTGATAGAGTGCGAACATTTCGTGATCCACGGTAGTCAGGAAAAGGTCGATCTTGCCATCCTGATCGTAATCGGTGGCATCTACGGCCATGCCAGAGCGAGCGCGGCCGAAGGCGCTGAAACCTACGCCTGCAAGCGCGCCGGTCTCTTCAAAGTGTCCCTTACCCCGGTTCACCCATAGGAAGTTCGGCTCCGTATCATTGCCGACAAAGAGGTCCATCCAGCCGTCGTTGTTGAGGTCGGCCGCGACAACGCCTAAGGCCTTTCCCAGTGATTGCGTAATGCCGCTTTCTTTGCTGACGTCGGTAAACGTGCCATCGCCGTTGTTGTGAAAAAGCCAGGAAGGCGTGGCTTTGTAGACGGCTGGCAGGCAGTACCAGCGCTCGCCGGTCAGTTTGTCTCCGCACCAAATGGTTGTGTCCAGCTTCAAATACTGGCAAACAAACAAGTCCAGTCGCCCGTCGTGGTCATAATCGAACCAGGCAGCGCTCGTGCTCCACCCCGGCGCAGCCACCCCGGCTTTCGCCGTAACGTCGGTGAATGTGCCATCACCGTTGTTGTGATAGAGGATGCTGCGCGGGTACTGGGTGACATAGAGATCCGGAAACCCGTCCGCGTCATAATCGCCCACCGCAACGCCCATGCCGTAAGCGTTTCCCGTCACACCAGCCTTCTGCGTCACATCGGTGAAAGTGCCGTCCCGGTTGTTGTGGTAAAGCGCATTGCGCAGGGGCTGCTTCGGGGTGAAGAAGTCGCACTGCCCACTGTTCACCAGGTAGATGTCCATCCAACCGTCGTTGTCGTAGTCGATAAAAGCGCAGCCGGCACCCATGGTTTCCGGCTCATACATGTTGCGAGAAAAACCTGCCACGTGCGCCCACGTAATGCCGCTGCGGGAGAGAGGAATTTCCTCGAAGGCAGGTAGGACACTCGCGCCGGGAGTTTGCCGGGAATCACTTTGGAGGAAAAATGCGGGAAGTATAATGCTGCTCAGCCCTGTCGAGGCGAGGGCACGGAGGAATTGGCGGCGTGAACTCCAGTCCCGTTCCTTTTCGTCAAACTTGGACATAAGCCGAACGTTGTACCGAAGCGTGCCTCAACCTTATCATTATCATTGCCATCAGCCGTTACGAGCGCCAGGAGCGTCTTCCCTTACAATGTTTAGGGACTTCGCCTCGTCCACAGGCAGCTCAAACTCCAGCTTCTCGGATGCCTGAACCCGAAACTCGGAGTTCTCGGTTCGCACTCGATACTCACCCGGCTCTAACCCTTCGACGGTCACAGGTACAGTCTTCACGACCCCCGTGGTGTCTTCGATTTGTAAATGGAGCTCCAAGGCCCTCCGGTCGAGAGCCAGCGACTTGATTTCGCCACGCCGCAGAATTACTTGCAGTCTATTGTCGACGATTTGCAAACGTTTACGCACGCCATCCTTGGGGACCACGCGAACCTCATTTGTCGCGTTCTCCACTCGGCAGCCATAGCCGATTGACCCGAAGACCGGGTCGTTCACGACGTAGGATTTTGCGGCTTGAAGAAATGCCCACAGACCGGAACCTCCCTCGAATGTTCTCGGCGGTTCGCAGGCGAAGACGCCGGGATCGAGTTTGAACCATCCAAAGCCCATACCGTCGGGTAGCACGTTGCGGAGGACGCTCATCATCCCGGCGTAGCCTTTTAAAAGCAGCGAGACGTCACCGGTGTCTTCAAAGGCCTGCATCAACGCCATGCCGTTCAGGGCCTCGGAATGCCAACAGGAAATCTGGCCCCGCAGGTCAGGGTGCGCAAACAAGTCGTTCCCGTACAAGAACCACGTGGGCTGATTCCCGCCCCGCATTGCCTGCAAAACTCCTCGCACTTCCCCATTCCTCTTCCAACTTTCAGCTTCGCCTTGGGTCTTGCCGAAGTAGCGGGTGAAAAAATAAACCTGTGACTGGGCGGTTTCGTCGATCTGAATCTCAGAACTGTAGGGATAAGGATCGGTCAGGAAGACCTCGTTGGTTTCTCTCATCAGCGCGAGAATCGTCTCGTACTCCTTCTGCCATCCTTCGCGCTTAAGGTCTTCGACAATATTGACCGCGTTCAGACCGGTGATCAGGCCAAAGCGTTTGTAGGGTCCCGTCGTGAACCATTTTCTACAGGTTTCATAACAGAGCCGGAGATAATCCAGCGCGCTACGATGCGACAGAACGTCATATTCGCGCCCAACGCGGTACATACCATGGTAGATATTCGTGACAAAGGCGTAGTTGTAAGTTCGCCATGTGGTCTCGCTTCTTTCTCTGGACCAGCTTCCCCACGGGCTTGACGGTGTTCTCGTCTTCCAGTAGAGAGATGCACGTATTTCGTAAGTCTCAGGATTCTGGATGTACTTGAACAGACAATCGGATACGAACATCTCCAGTTTCTCGATCTCATCCCGAGAGGGAAAAACCGAATTCTTCGCCACCAGGAACAAGGGATCACCGAAACCCGGGTCGTCGGTGCCACCTACTTCCCAAACATCATCGTTGTCATCCAGGCGCGTCGCGCGCCGATAGTCGAATGGCAGAAACATATGATGGCGATGGTACGGATCGTCCGGATTGACCACGAATTGTCGCTCCGCCATAAACCGGGCTCGTGCCTTCAGCAGCTGTTCCGCATTCTCGACGCAGTAAAAATGCAGGTTGGTCCAGCGTTTTCCGTTGTACACCAGCCGGAGACTCTTCTGCCCCCTGCCATGAAAGGACAATGTCAGAATAGTGGATTGATCTTTACGCTTCCGCTCTTTGACGGTAATTCCGTCGGAGTGGATTTCGACAGCCTCGGGGTCATTAGCACATTTCAGCTCAACGTAGGTGTCCGTATCCTCCTGTACGACCATAGAAGGCGCGATGCGAATTCCCAGGTTACCCGCCGATGCCAATTCCTTCGCTATTCCGGAATAGTCCTCGAGAAACACGAATCGCATTTGGTATGACTTCTTTTGCCCGGGCTCCAACACCAGGGACGAATGTCCGTTCACCCAGGGATTCCAGTGCCAGTTTCGTAGGTCTTTGGTAGCATTGGAGTGCACCGCGAACAAATCGGTGCCGATCCAGTCGTCGCCGTGGGCGGACGTCTTGTAGATGCATTCGAAGGAAGTGTCTTGCAGGCAGTGAAACAGAAGGAACGGTCCATCTCCGCGAGGGCGTTGTAGTAAGGCGTAGGAACTGTGGCCGGCTACAAAGGAATGACAAAGGACCTTCTGTTCATGGATGGTTTTTTGCATCGCGGCCAGTTTGCCGCTGGCATTCGCCAGGGTCGTGGTGTCCCCTTCATAGGGAGCGGCGTAATCGTCGTTAGCGCGCAGCGGGAACGCAAGTTCGCCGAATTCCAGGGTCCGACCGGTCGTATTCTCAAACGCGATGTCCCACAGCAGAGACCCGTCATCCGCAAAGCGATAGCTCATGCTGAGTACGTAGCTTTGGATGCCATCGTCGGTTTGCGAGCGCCCTGCGTACTTGACGGTGAACACCTTTCCATCAAATCGAACCTGGCGGATATCCGCTGAAGCGAGGGTCGACTCGCGTTTCCATTTTCCCGAAACGTAGTAAGGGACAAAGCTCTCCTGCTCGCGAATCCATTCTGGCGTTTTCAGTTCCCAAATCGTGGTCACTACGTCGCCAGACCAATGCGTGTCTCCGTTCTGGATACCGAGTGTGTTATCGGAGTTTCCCAAAAAGTTTGTTCCCAGCGCATCGTGCGGTCCGGTAATCGAGTAGAGGGTGCCGTTCCGGCTGTCAAAGGTCACAATTATTCGGCCCGACGAGATCCGTACCAGATCCGACTTCTTCGTGGCGCGCGATGCCGCCGCAACCGAGTGAGAAGGCGGGGACACCTCCGTGGCAGTGACCTCGGGAACCAGAGAGGCGAGACCGGCTGTTCCAATGGATTTGAGCAGGTGACGACGGGAGAGATTACTGTTCACCGGAGGTTGGCAGCCTCTTCGGAGGGTGATTTTTTGAAGCTATCAATCCGCGCAGCATCATCTCCGGCCCGCACGCTCATGAGACTCGATGAAAGTCGATGAAACTTTTCTCACCGACGCCAGCAGCTTACTCTCCATTCGGTAGCGCATACTGGCCGACAGATTGTGGCCGGGAATGCAATGCGTCGCGGATAATTTTCTGGGCTTGCGCGAGTTCCGTTCCTGCTAGTTCCAAACGTGGTGGACGCACTCGCGCATTCCCAACCCCGACTTCCGCTTGGACTAATTTGATGAGTTGAACGAAGTTCGGCACCGTATCCATACGCAGCAAAGGCAAGAACCAGCGATACAACTCGAACGCCTTGTCACTGTCTCCGTTAACGCCAGAGTTGAATAACTCTGCCGACTCGCGCGGCAGTGCATTCGCCAACCCGGCGACCCATCCCGTAGCTCCGACACCGATGGCTTCCAGCACAGCGTCATCAACTCCGACCGAGATCTCGAGCCGCCGGTTCAGCAAGGCGCGGATCCCCGATACTCTTCTGGCATCGGTGCTTGATTCCTTGACGGCCTCGAAGGTCGCGTACTCATCCGCCAACTCCTCAATCTGTTCGGGAAGAAAATCCGTTCCGTAAGCTACCGGGTTGTTATAGAGCATGCAGGAGAGCGGCGTCGCTTCAAATACAGCGGCGACATGTGTCTTCATCTCGCGCCAGTCTCCCTTGTATACATAAGGAGGCAGCACCATCAGTCCATCGCAGCCCAGATCCGCCGCGGCTTTCGCCAGAGCTACCGCCTCCGACGTAGTGAGCGCCGAAATAGCAGCGACGACCGGTCCACGCTGTCTGACAGCCTTAACACAGGTACGCAGAATCTCCAGTTTCTCTTCGAATGCCAAAGTTGCGCCCTCACCGAGCGAACCAAGAGCAACGATACCCGTACAGCCGTTGTCCAGAAGCCAGCGGCAGTGCTCCGCGAGAAAGCTGTGGTCAATACTGAAATCGTCTGTGAAACAAGTTGTGATTGCAGGCATTACGCCCTTCCAATTCATGAAAGGCCTCCTACAAGTACGTTCTGTTCGCGCCCCTTTTTCTTAGCCACAGCTGCCAGGCTTTTAAGGCTCCGAAAAGCATCCTCTTCTTTATTGTGAGTATGCACCGGGGTATTTTATGGATACAATATGCAATCGTCAAACAATTATCTCGGACCCAAAACCGTGCCCCAAACCTCAACCGGCGAAGGAAGCGCAAATCAAAACCAGCGTGAGTTAACGCGTGGATTGAACCTTTTCGACTCTACGATGCTGGTGGTTGGGGCGATGATCGGCTCCGGTATCTTCATCGTTCCCGCCGAAATGTCCCGCCAAATCGGAGCTGCGGGCTGGCTCCTGGTGGCGTGGGCTGTAGCCGGGGTTCTCACCATATCGGGTGCACTGTGTTACGGGGAACTGTCGGCCATGATGCCCCGTGCGGGCGGCATGTATGTTTATCTTCGAGAAGCCTACTCTCCCCTCTGGGGTTTCCTGTACGGGTGGACGTTATTTTCGGTTATTGAGACCGGTACAATCGCGGCCGTAGCCGTTGCGTTTGCGCGTTTTTCCGGCGTGCTTTGGCCGGCGATCTCGGAAGAACGATATTTAATTAGCCCGGTCCATATCTCGACGCATTACGCTCTCTCGCTCTCAACCGCTCAAGTGCTTGCGGTCGGTGTCATCGTTTTCCTCACCCTCAGCAACACGTTAGGCCTACGCTATGGCAAATTGATCCAGAACACATTTACGGTTGCAAAGACGGGAGCACTGGGCGCACTCATCGTTCTGGGTATTTTTTACGGGCATAATGCAGCCGCAATCTCTGCCAATTTCGGGTCCGCCTGGCACCCGCGCGGAATTGCAACTCTATCTGCCGGCCTCGACGCCACGACAGCATTCGGCCTTTTTGTCGCCATTTGCCTCAGCCAGACTGGATCGTTGTTCTCTGCTGATTCCTGGCACAACATTGCCTTCGCGGCGCCGGAGGTAAAAAGAGCGGAACGCAACGTAACCCGTGCCATGGTGATCGGCGCCACTCTGGTGATCGCACTGTACCTCCTGGCGAATGTCGCTTATTTGGTTACACTTCCTCTCGAAGCAATCCAGACGGCGCCTGCAGATCGTGTCGGAACCGCCACCTTACGTGCTATGTTTCCCGGGCTTGGCTCAGGGCTGATGGCCGCCGCGATCATGATCTCTACTTTCGGAACCATCAATGCACTAACCCTCACAGGAGCCCGCGTCTACTATGCCATGGCTCGTCAACGCCTCTTTCTCCCCTTCGCCGGCAAACTGAATGCCGCCAACGTGCCGGCTTCGTCCCTAAGACTGCAGGGTTTGTGGGCAGCTCTGCTGGTGCTGCCCCGGACATACAATCCAGTAACCCAAACATGGGGAAACCTCTATAGCAACTTGCTCGAGTATGTCATCTCGGCAGCGCTGATTTTTTATGTCCTTACTGTGGCAGGGGTGTTCCGTTTGCGCATGACACGGCCCGACGCCCCGCGCCCATATCGCACTATTGGATATCCGTGGGTACCCGGTTTCTACATCTTGGTAGCCAGCATCATCCTCCTCGTTCTGTTTGTATACCGTCCATCCACTACCTGGCCAGGACTGCTCATTGTGCTGCTTGGGATACCCATCTATCTGGCGATTCGCAAGGCAGGACGTGCTCAGGTTTCCCAATCATCTCCGCCCACTACCGCGGACTTGCAGAGTACCGAATGAGGACTCATTCGTTAGCGAGGCTCCAACTCTTGATAGACATGACGAAACACAGTGAAGTACCCAGGCCGCCGTGTTCGCGGCGATCGCTGTCGATGCTCGCCTTGTTCGCAACCGCCCTGTTTCTACAAGCAGGCTTTGCACAGGCTCCCGGCGTCACCAATCTACTGCGCCGCGAGTTGGTCACAAAGGATCTCGCGGTTAGGTCATTTGGACCAATCCACTGGATCGGTGAAGGCCAGTTCTATACAGTTCTTGAGCCCTCCGGCCAACGCAAGGGATTGACCGACATTGTGCGCTATGAAACGGCCACTTCTCGAAGGGAAGTTCTGGTTTCAGCCTCGCAACTCTTGCCTGCCGGCAGCGATAAGCCTCTCGAGATCGAGAACTATTCCCTCTCAGACGATCTCAACCGTGTCCTGATCTTCACCAATTCCAGGCGAGTCTGGCGGCTGAACACGCGCGGCGACTTCTGGGTGCTGGATCGCAAGACGGGCACTCTACGGAAACTGGGAGACGGAGGGCCTCCTGCTTCCTTGATGTTTGCCAAGTTTTCTCCGGATGGATCAAAAGTGGCCTATGTGCGTTTGAACAACATTTACGTCGAAGATGTCCTCAGCGGAGTGGCAACCCGGCTCACGTTCGACGGCGGCGAAAAGATCGTGAACGGTACCACAGACTGGGTCTATGAGGAGGAGTTCTTTCTTCGCGACGGCTTTTGTTGGAGTCCCGATGGCAAACGTATCGCCTATTGGCAGTTCGATACGCACGCGGTCGAAAATTTCGCTCTCGTCTATGATACGGGAGCCCCATATAAGATCCTGACGAGCGTTCCTTATCCGGAATTCGGCGTCTACCCCATGGTGCGGCAGATACCCTACCCGCAACCGGGGACCACGAATTCCTCGGTGCGTGTCGGCGTGGTGCCTGCTCTCGGGGGAGAAACACAATGGATGCAGGTCCCCGGATACCCCAGCGAGAATTACATTCCGCGTATGGAATGGGCGGACGATTCCGACACGCTGGTCCTGCAACACCTGAATCGATTGCAAAACACAAATGATGTATTGCTGGCTGATGCCCGGACGGGGACGGTCCGGAACATTTATCGGGACCATGACCCGGCATGGGTGGACATCGTGGGTGACGTGAAGTGGCTCCGCGGCGGAAAAGAATTTCTGTGGATCAGCGAGCAGGATGGCTGGCGCCATGTTTACGCGATCTCACGCGACGGAAAGGAAGTACGGGTAGTGACACCGGGTGCATTCGATGTGATCGATGTCATCGGAGTCGACCCTGACAAAGAATGGCTCTGCTTCACGGCTTCCCCCGACAATGCCACGCAGAAATATCTCTATCGCATTCGAATTAACGGAAAGGGAGCACCGGAACGCCTGACTCCCGAAAGCCAGCCTGGCACGCACTCTTATCAGGTTTCGCCCGACATGCATTTTGCGTTTCACACCTACTCGACGTTCGATACGCCACCTTTCACGGACCTGGTGCAGCTTCCTGACCACAAAGTACAGCGAACGGTTGAGGACAATGCAGAACTGCGATCTGCAGTGAAGGACCTTGTCTCGGCGCCGACCGAGTTCGTTCGCATAGACATTGGCGAAGGGGTCACCCTGGATGGCTGGCTCATGAAACCGAAAGGCTTCGATCCCTCCAGAAAGTACCCCATCCTTGTTTATGTGTATGGCGAACCGGCTGCGCAAACTGTGGTCGACCGCTGGGATGAGGAGTTGTTTCATCGTGCTCTGGCACAAGACGGGTATGTGATCGTCAGCTTTGACAATCGCGGCACGCCGGCTCCCAAGGGACGGTCATGGCGCAAAGTCATCTACGGCAACGTCGGAGTGTTGTCCGCAAAGGAGCAAGCGCTAGCTCTTCTGGCTCTCGAGAAGACCCATACCTATCTTGATCCTAATCGCATCGCAGTCTGGGGCCGCAGCGGTGGCGGCTCCAATACGTTAAATCTGATGTTTCGCCATCCTGAGATCTACAGAGTGGGTATGGCCGTGGCTCCCGTTCCAGACCAGCGTTTGTATGACACGATTTATCAGGAACGCTTCATGGGATTGCCACAGGATAATGCCGACGGCTATAAAAACGGTTCGCCCATTAACTTCGCCGAAGGCCTTCAGGGCAAGTTATTGCTGGTTCATGGTTCCGGTGACGACAATGTGCATTATCAAGGTACTGAGCTTCTGGTAAACCGGCTCATAGAACTAGGCAAGCCGTTTGATTTCATGACCTATCCGGGACGAACCCATGCTCTGGTGGAGGGCCCGGGGACGGCTGTCCATCTTTATAGTCTGCTGGCCAGGTATTTGGAGGAGCACCTTCCTCCAGATCCCGGCATGCGGGAATGATCATATTTAGGCATAGAACCTGCGATATATTAGATCACGCAAGAAACTAGCGATTCGTCGATCTAAGGATTGGAACCTGTTGGACATGGACTTGGAAGTCACATCGAATTTAGCCATTCCGCGCAAATCGCTCACTTCGGCGGTGGCGGATAAGATTCGTGATCAGATCATTCGGGGAGAAATACAGGAAGGCGCTCAACTCCGGCAGGATGCCATCGCGAACCAGTATCACGTAAGTCGGATCCCAGTTCGCGAAGCCCTGCGGCAGCTCGACGCCGAGGGTCTGATCGCAATCGTGCCCAACCGCGGTGCCGTCGTACCCGCGCTGTCCCCGGATGATATTGAGGAGCTCTTCTCTATTCGTGCGCTGCTCGAGCCTGAAGTTTTAAAGCTCTCGATTCCCCGCCTCACAGAAGATGACTTCTCCGAGGCCGACGCCGTGTTGCGCAAGTATGTCAGCGAACTACGGCGAGACGACCATGTCTCCAGTTGGGGGAGGCTGAACTGGCAGTTTCATTCCATACTTTACTCCCGCGCCAATCAGCCGCGGTTCATGGCGATCATTCGCAACGTCAACAACAGCGGAGAGCGTTACACTCGCCTGCAGTTGTATCTGACTCACGGCATGAAGCGTGCCAATGAAGAGCATCATGAGATTCTCGAACTGTGCCGCCAGCGGGATGTCCGCGGGGCGTGTCAGTTACTGCGACAGCACATTCGCTATGCAGGGGAATCGTTGAGAAAAGCTCTACAGCAAAAACGAACAGCTTCTGAAATGGATTCCAGCAACGGCGACGGCCCAAATTCCTGACGAGTCTGAGGCATTCGGACTCTCTACAGGTACACGTTCCAGTCGACTGCTTGAGACCCAAGTCGACGTCGCTCATCCAAGCCTGCCGGTGACTTCAAAAGTCCGCTTACCCGCCGTCGAAATAATGACCGTGTCCTCGTGAATTCCTCCCATTGCGACGGGCTGGCCGTTCACCGACAAGCCGCGGACTGGAGTGTTCTTCGGAACTCTCAGCTTGAAATGTACTTCCTTCGGAATGGACGCTCCGCTCAGTTCCACATTCCCCGTAAGAACTCTCGCGTCCTGTTGCAGTGCAAGATGGAAACTGACCCGTCCCCAGCGCGTGGGTATCCCCTCTGCCCGGATCTGCTTGCCCGAGCCGACCCACTCGCGCGGCACGCCCTTCGCCAGATACAGAATGTCTTCATCGGAATCCTCCAGCACCAGCATCCAGCGAACGATCAGAGGTATCGTCTGTTGTGCGGGAACGCAGTAGAGCCCTGAGTCGCCGGTAATTCCTGTAACCTCGGCTGCCGTCCAACTACCCCGCGTGTGAACGTGATAGCGATGTGCATAAAGGAAAAGCAGGAATTCTTCGATGCGATCCAGGCGTAGAAGCATCTGGGCATAACCATACGAGATGAACCCAAGAATCTCGCGCCCTTCTTCCTGAAAACGCCACACATTTGCCACTACCCCGAGTGTTGTCGCTCCGTACGCGCGCATGCAGTCGATCACCAGATTCGCCAAACGTGGCGGCAGGATGTCGGCCTGCAGCAACTCGGCATAAGGACGGTGCGGCCATTGCTGCGGGCTCGGTCGTTCTTTCTCGAGCGACTCGCGAAACGTGAGCGTCGTCCCCGGAAACAGACCCAGGTATGGAGGCGTCTTGTCACTCTGTATCCCTCTCTCGACACTCTCTAGGGTCCGGTCCCGCAAAGTCTTGCTGCGTGTGACCCATTTCGCGGCCAAGGTTTCCATCTCCGGCATCGACTTGAGCTGCGCCAATTCGGTCCATGTCCGGGCAATATCCTTGAATCCGCGCGCCGCAAACGCGCTGTTGGCGTAATACGGCTGCCAATATAATGATGGATTCGCGTCCAGGCAGGAATCCGATTCACTCCATCCCCGGATCAGACCGTAGCTGGGATCACTGGGCGGAAGGCGAAGGCTCTCGTCGTGCATCTCGGCCAGCAGCTTCGCCGTGGCCTCGATCTTCGAGCGGTGCTTCAACATCAGCGCACTATCGCGGGTATAACTGAAATACCGGGACAGCAGCGACAGAGTCATCCCAAACTGAGCGGTCTCCGGACCCCGCATGTCGATCATTCCGTTGGCATCAACGTACTCGGAGAAATAGTTGTCGATGAACAGGCGAGCGGTTTCCAGGCGTCCCCACTCCATGTTGGTATAAATCGCGCTGGTAAAAATATCCTGGAACCCGTCGTACTCCGAGCCTCCATAATCGCGATCGACAGCCCCATATTTTGGATAAAGTCCGCCGGGGCGAGTCATGAGCTCTTTGGCAAACGAGTGTTTTGCCATATCGATCCAGACCTTCTGCGGCAGCGATGTTGGGGCGAAGTCATGGAGTTCCTGATCCCAGTAGTCCGCAAATGCCAAAAGGGCGCGGTAGAACTCTTGCAATTCGGGATCTTTCCGGGTTGGAGGGTACGCAGGATAACTATGACCGTAGACAACTTCTGCAATCTTGCCGTCCTCGATCCGCGCCGTACGGTGCCAAGTGTGCACAATGTACTTATTCTTGTTCGGCCCAACTTCGCCAAAGACGATCACTTCCCAATATGTATCACCGGTTATTGGAATCACTTTGCGAACCGCCGGCATCCAGCCACCAACTAAGCCGTCGTAGATCTGCCCGGTTTTGAGCGCTTCGCGAAGTTGGGAAGAATACTGAATGGGATGATAGGTTCTTGTATTTCCGCTGCGGTAAACAGGAGTGACATCATAGGCCTCTTTGGTTCCCACAAATGTCGTCCATGTTCGCGGATTCTTCTCGGCCGATGCCATTGGAGGAGCCGCCGACTTCACGGTCTCCGGATCGGGGTCTCCATTCTGCAGGAGGCGATCCGCGAGCAGGTCGGCAGAGGAGAGTCCAATCTCCTTGAGGGCGAGCCCGAGATAAGGACTTCCCTCCGGCATTGACGCCTCTGCGCTTTTTGCAAGGCAGCGGCTCGCCCCCTTCGATGACACGAATACCAGCGCACCCTCACGCCTGCGCAAATCCTCGTAGACCTTCCAAGTCTCGGTTTCAGTCTTGAACTCCGCAACGAACGTATAGCCTTCAACGGATACCTCCCCCCCACGAACGAGAGTTCGAGTTGGCTGTGCGGTCGTAACCAGCGTTGGGTCAGTGGCTGCGCCAGCTTGGCCCGCTAACAGTTCGAGACCGGCGGCCGTTGCCGCAATTCCTTGCAAGAAGTTTCGTCTGTCCATCGACATAGTAAAAGCCTCAGTCCTGAGTGGGTGCGAAAATCCCGCTTAACGCCGTCGACGCCGCCCGCCCCTAGCCGGTTCACGGTCTTCTTTTATTTCGAAGTTCGCGGGTGGTGTGATACCCAAAAGATATTGCACAAAGTAATCCCAGCGCCGTCGCACCAGATAGAGATCGTGCTCGCCGCTCTCGCCGTGGAACATGTTGGGCACGAACAACATGTCGAAGTTCTTATTTGCCTTCATGAGTGCATCAACGAAACGCATGGTTTCCACCGGATGCACGTTGTCATCGATATCGCCATGCTCCAAAAGCAAATGCCCTTGCAGCCGGTTCGCCATGGTCACGTTGGATTGCGCAGCATAGTCATCCTGGACTGGGTAACCCTGGTAAAGTTCGTTCCACCACGCTTTATCGAGGCGCGCATCGTGATCGCCTGAGGTTGACACTCCGACTTTGTAAAACTCGGGAAACGCCAGCATTGCGTGGGCCGCACCATAGCCGCCTGCCGAGGTTCCGTAGATCCCTACTCGGGTCGCATCCATATAGGGGTAGCGTGCGGCCATCTGCTTGATCATGGCGACGTGGTCTTCAAAGGCTCCGCCCAGATTGCGGTAGGAAAACTGATGGAAAGCTCTGGATCGTCCTGTCGTACCGCGTCCATCAACCATCACGACGATGAAACCCAACTCCGCCATCGATTGAAGCCGGAGCGGGGCCCCGAAGTCTTTGGGCACAAAAAACGATTGGGGTCCTGTATAAGCAAACTCGACAATCGGATATTTTTGAGTCGGATCGAAATTCGATGGACGCCAGATGAGCCCGTATAGATCCGTAGTCGCATCGGTAGCCTTCCCCTGAAACGGTTCGGGGAACTTCCATCCTGTCTTCATCAGCTCAGTCGCGTCCGATTTTTCCAGAACTCGCACCTCCGAGCCATCTTTTGTACGACGCAACACGGCTTCCCCCGGTGAATCGGGACGCGAATAACTATCTACGAAGTACTCTCCGTCCGGAGAGACACTAATGGAGTGATTCGCCTTCTCGGGAGCCAGCAGTCGCAGATCTTTTCCATCAAATCCGATGCTGTAGAGGTGAGTCTGATACGGATCCTCGTTCTTCTCGCGGCCGTTTGCCGAAAAATACACTCGCCGATTCTTTTCATCGACGTATTCGATTGCACGGACGACCCAAGCACCCTGGGTTATCTGATTTTCAAGCTGTCCAGTCTTGCTGTAGAGGTAGAGATGATTCCACCCATCTCTCTCTGAGGTCCAGAGAATCTCTCCCGTGCCTTCCACGAACCGGTACATGGTTTCACCAGGGTCGACGTATGTGTCCGATTGTTCGCGGAGGAGAATCTGCTGCTCGCCGGTGGAGGCGTCGACGACCCGCAGTTCCTTGGCCTTATATCCGCGGTCGTCATAGTCATAACGGAAGCTCTTGCTATCGGGGTGCCAATCGAATCCCGGTCCGTCCTGAAACGGAAGTTCAAGCGAAGCGGACTCCATATCAATCCGCTTGCCCGATTGCACATCAAAGATGATCGGTGTCGCTTTCGCCAACACCTCTCCCGGCAGCGGATAAACGTAGGTGAAGGGCCGAGGGCGCAGTTGATCGGGTGGCACGAACTGCAGACTGGTGAAGCGTCCCGAGTTTCTTGAATCGATGCGATAGGTGACCAACTTCGAGGAATCGGGCGCCCAAAACACTGCCGCGGGCTGCTGCACGTTTTCGCTTCCCTGATCGACCATCAGACGCAGCGAAGGTAAGGGCGTCGCATAGTCCCATGCCGCGATTCCATCGTGGGTCAATGGCAGCACGGTGCCGGTGGAGACATCGCGCAGATACAAATTGTGTTCCTTAACGAATGCCGCCCAACGCTTGTCAGGCGAGAGCGTCTCGTTCGGTCGTTCCGTTTGGGAAGAATCCTTTTGGCATTCGTAGGTTTCGAGCGAGCAGTTCCATTGCGCCTTCTCGATCGAGAAGCGAATCCTCTTACCGCTATTCACGAACTCGAAGTCAGAAAAGGGGAGATCGAATGCCGAATAGTCCTGCTTCGCAGCGTGGGAAAGCGCCGCGGCGAGCCGCGCTTGATCGAAGGCCGGAGCGCTCGTATTTCGCTCCGGGTCCACCAAGATGAACTCAGAGCCACTTGGGCTGGCTTTGTGGTAGAAAAATCGGTTTGTCTTTTCGATCCAATGCGGATTTACTTCGGCAATGTAAACAAGGTGTCTTAGATTCCCAGGGAGAAAGCGCTGCGCCCGCTGATAATCTTCCAGTTTCCCTTGCCCGGATGCCGCAGGCGAAACCGCCAAGAGAAAGATTGTGACGATCCAGGGTCGCGGAAATCGGTTCATCTCACCTCAGTCTCGGTTGGAGAAGGCATTTCCGAGCTACAGATCATCCCCAGCACAAACGCCCCATAGTGTATACAATATCCATCAGATGCGCGCAATCATAATTGGGAAGCCGGAGGAGTTATGAGCCTATCGGGAAGATTTTCTCGCAGGAGCTTTGTGACATCCCTGGCCGCCACGGCTGGTGCGACTCTGCTGCCAAAGCATTTGCTCGCCATTCCTCTACAGGATCCAGTCGTCAACACCTTGCAGAGGGATGGCAAGCCGGTCTCACGTGAGAGAGTCGCCTGGAAAGTTCTTCCCTTTCCCATAAAGCAGGTTCGTTTGGGGCAGGGCCCGTGCACGACTGCAATGGAAGCCGACCAGCGATACCTTCAGTCCCTCCCTCCGGACCGCTTGTTGCATACCTTCCGCGTCAATGCCGGCATCGCTTCCTCGGCCCAGCCCCTTGGCGGATGGGAAGCACCTGATTGCGAACTCCGCGGCCACTACGCTGGTGGACATTATCTGTCTGCGGCAGGGCTGATGTACGCCAGCACCGGAGACGAAGACCTCAAGAAGAACGCAAATACCGTCGTCGCAGAACTGGGCAAATGCCAGACCGCTCTGAAGAGCGGTTATCTAAGCGCTTTCCCCATTGAATTCTTTGATCGACTCCGCGAGCGTCAGCGCGTTTGGGCTCCTTTTTATACGATCCACAAAATCATGGCCGGCCTGCTCGATATGTACGTTTACACCGGCAATGAGCAAGCCTTGGACATGGTTCAGAAGATGGCCGACTGGACTGCCGGATACACCGCCTCCCTGAGCTACGAGCACATGCAACGCGTGCTGGGCACCGAGTTCGGCGGGATGGGTGAAGTTCTCTCGAATCTGTACGCCGTAACCGGCAAGGATTATTACCTCGAAGTCGCACAGCGCTTCGACAAGAAGCAGTTCTTCGATCCGTTGGCCGCTCACCGTGACGAACTCAAAGGCTTGCACGTAAACACACACATTCCGCAAGTCATAGCCGCTGCCCGGTACTATGAACTGACCGGTGACCAACGCTATCGCGACATCGCCCAATATTTCTGGGATGAAGTCGTGAGCGAACGCTCCTATTGCACCGGGGGAACCAGTAATGGCGAGTCATGGAACACGGACCCAGGCAAGCTCTCCACCGAACTGGGACCGAGCACGACCGAATGCTGCTGCGCCTACAACATGATGAAGTTGACGCGGCACCTGTTCGGTTGGTCGGCAGATGCCCGCCTCATGGACTATTACGAGCGCATGCTCTTCAATCATCGTCTGGGCACGATCAACCCCGAAGACGGCACCATGATGTACTACCTGCCGCTCGCATCGGGATATTGGAAAACCTTTGGCAAGCCCTTCGATTCTCTTTGGTGCTGCACCGGCACCGGGTCGGAGGAATACGCCAAGCTGACCGACACGATTTACTTCCACGACCACGACTCGCTGTACGTGAACCTCTATATCGATTCTCAGCTGGAATGGCCGGAAAAAGGACTACAGCTAAGACAAGCAACTCACTTTCCTGAGGAACAAGGAACCACGCTGACGATCTCCGGGAAAAAACCGGTCCAACTTGGAATCAATCTTCGCGTTCCTTATTGGGCCGAAGGCGGCAGCGTAAAAATCAACGGAGCGATATTGCCAGCTTTCGCCAGTCCTAGCAGCTATCTGACGCTGAATCGTGTATGGAATCCCGGCGACAAGATTGAAATCAGCTTGCCAATGGGCCTGCATATCGATCGGATGCCCGACGACCCGACGATTCAGGCTGCCATGTACGGGCCGCTTGTACTTGCTGGCCGTTTCGACGCGGTCGCGAAAGAAATGAGCTATGGCGAGTACGAACCGAAGCCCGGCAACCAGCAAAAGGTACCCGACATTACAGCGAACCCGGCCAGACCTACCGAGTGGATTGAGCCGGACGCGAAACAGCCTCTTACTTTCCACGCTGTGGGACAAGTACAACCGTTGACTCTGATTCCCCTTAACAAAGTGATTCACGATCGCTACGCAGTCTATTGGAAGGTGGACAACAAATCGACCTAGGGTGTGGGCTTCAGAATGAGCGCCGACGAATTCACGTTTCCTCCGCGCTACTTGTGTTTACATCCCGGTACCAGGAACGCGCCAATCTTGCTCGAGTAGTTGGCCGTTTCGCCCTTTTTCAAGTAATCGCCTACATACCAGAACGTACAGTCGTCGCTCGGGTCCATGACCGTGGTGACATAATCCTCCCATCGCCGAGTGTTCGTCTGCGATGCCTCACCATTTGCCAGAACTGCTTCTCCGAGAGAAAAAGTGCCCTTGGGATCCTTGACAGATCGCGCTGCAAACCGCTGGCCGGTGAAATTTGGAGTCCCACCAAAGGAATAACCAACCCCGACATCACCCTTACGGTCCATCGCGATGCTGGGCATCCAACGGTAGAATTCGTCGGGGGCGTATGTGCCCTGCTGGTACAAGTACGGATTCCGCTGCTTATCCAGTCGGAACTCGTACCACCGGACGCCGCCTCCTCCAGCCTGAGTAGCCACGGAGTGCGCCGCAACAATCGATTCGCGCTTGCCGATCTTGCGGTAGACGAGTCTCTGCATCAGCTTGTCGCCTTGCGCGTCAAGCCGCCGTTCAGTTCCCGGTTGCGGTACGCAACTCGTCAGTTGCCCGTTACAGAGGAAGTGATAAGGCGCCACAGCAATCTTTTCAGGACCAGAGACTTTGGTGTTAGCTGGTGTGTTCCAATCCACGTGCACCTTCCAGGCGTAAATCCCATCGTCATCGAAAATGTTTTTGAGCTGCGTGCCGCCGGCCGCCATCATGATGTTGGGAGCACCCGGTGGAGGCAACTCCCGACCATCGATATCGGCGTTGTTTAGGAAGCTAACGCCATCCATCACAATGCATTGCTCGGTCGCTGGCTTTCCCAGCAACATCTTCGTCCTGTCCGCGATGCAAACATGTTTCTGGATCACTTCGTCTCCGGTGCTGGTCGGCACATAGTAGCCATCGGGCCAAACCGCTGGTCGAGGGTAATCGGGAAACAGCGTGCGCTCAAAAGCGTAGCGGTAATACGCGCCCAGCGGATCATCACTGACGCTTACGGCGTAGCACATTGCAAACGTTCCCTGCGGCTTCGTTTGCGCTTCGGACCCGGAGAATACGTGCTTGCCGGCAAGAGGGTTCGACGGAGGTGGTGGAGGATTTGGGGGTAAAACTGCGGACGCACCGGGGTCCGAAGCCTGGCCCGCATGTACCGCGTCACCATGTCCTTCCGCGTACTCTCCCGGATTTATGCGCGTGAAGATGGGCATCACAAAAAGCCAGCGCCCGGCCAACTGGTCATAGCGCACCACCCCGTCACCATTGTTGCGAGCTTCGCATGCCGATCCAAAGCCGGCCCAAAGTGTACTGGTTGCGACCGGACCATATAACACTTCGCCGGTCGTTCGGTAGCGCCCGCCAGCTTTCGTGTAGACGGCGATACGCGTATTAACGATCTGCACTATGTGATTTGGGCCGACTGCCAGACTGTTGTCGGAAGGACTTTTGAATGTCGCGCTGCCATTAGGACCTGTAAATCCGGCACCCAGACCATCAAAGCTTTCAACCAACATCGAAGCCGTTCTTTTAGCCTGCACTCGCTGCTCGACCGCTGCACCAGCCTCAGGAATCACCGGCCTGGGTGCGGGTGCAGGGTCACTGCTCCCCTGGGCCGAATCCGAGGACTCCGGAGATAAGCCGCAGCACACCATTTCCAAGTTTTCAGTAGGGATAGCTGACCGCGCCAAGGCGAGTGGAAGAGAGACATCCCGCTTCATCGCACTACGGACAATGACAGTGCCCACTCTCGACTCTTCTGGCCCAGGTTTGGAATCAGTAGCATCCCCGGTGCAGTAGAAGGTGCCGGACAACAACACAACGATCCAAATAAGGGCAGATTTCTGCAGTTGGTTCATTGACGCCCCACAATTATCGCGCTCTTTCCCATAGCAGAGATCCAATCGCGACTATCCGAATAAATCGAGATCCCACCAGTTACTTAGTAATTTCCGCAATTTGCACCTGATAGGCACCCAGCAGACTTCCAGTCGCGTAATCCACAGCGCTAATAGCGTTCTGATAATCGATTTGTGCCTGTAGAAGATTGGCCCGCGCGGTCGCGACCCGAGTCTGCGAGTCGAGGAGAAAAAAGATCGTTTCTGAGCCCAGTTCATACTTACGCTGATCGGCCAATAGAGTCTTCTCCGCGAGATCGAGGGCAGTCTTCCCGGCTTCCAGAGTGAGTTTCGCTACCTCCAACTGGTGAACGGAATTGTTGACATCGAGAGTGATCTGCTCTCGAACTTGCTGCTCCGAATACAAGTCGCGATGCCGAGTCACGAGGGCCGACCCAAGATCAGCCTGAGCCGCGCGGTTTCTAATGGGCAAATTCAATGTGAGAGTCGCGCCATACCCAGGATAGTTGAACCCAAATAGCTGATTGAAGGAAGTTCCCAGGCCTCCCCTGGAAACGATTAGCCCTGGTATCACCAGGCTATATTGATTGCCGCCTATTCCGTTGCTCTGGTAAAAACCCGTCACCGAAAGATCGGGCTGCAAATGGTTCTGCGCTAAGCTGACATTGACGTCGTCGCCTTTCAGAGCCTGTCGCGCCGCTTCCACTTCGGGCCGATTCTGTAATGCTTCCTGCAGAGCGGTGCCGACATCGATGACCTTCAATTCGTCCACGGGTTCGGGCTTTTCGGTCAGGTCAAGGTCCAGAGCTGCAAAGTAGCTGTCCTGGTTGGCGCCTATGGTGAAACGTAGCGCGTCTTCTGCCTGTTTGAGCGTATATTCCGACTGAATCACTTGCACGCGGCGAGAAGCCACTTCAGACTCCGAGCGATAAATATCCAGTGGTGGCAATGCTCCAAGTTCGAGTGCACGCTTGTCACGTTTATAGCTCGCCTCAGCCGCATCAAGCGACTGCTGGAACACCTCGAGATTTCCGCGACCACGCACGACGTCCCAGTATTGCCTGACCAGCTTCAGCAATGCGTCGCTGACTTGCGCCTCGAAGAGCGCATGCGATTGCTGAAGATTCCGCTGCGCAATGATCACCGGTGCGCGATTCTCAAATCGCCAGCGGTTCTTCATCAGTGGCTGGGTAAATGCCAGGTTCAAGCTCGTATTCCAGTAAGGATTGACGAAGTAGAAACCGCTGTTCGTGGAATACCTGGTGGCGTTCATCTGCACCTGGATATTCGTGCCCGTCGAAAAAGTCTGGTTGTACGTAAACAGTCCCTGGTGGCTTAACTGATCGAATGTGCCCGGGCCCTGAATTTGACTGAAACCCGGATAGGAATATCGCTGGACTAGAGCGATACTTTGAAGAGTCGGGTCGAACGGCTGGTGGGTGTGCAGCAAGTTAAATCTTGCGCTTTCAACCTGCGATTCCTGGACTCGAATAGCACTGTTATTCTCGAGCGTTAGCAGAATCGCATCGTGCAGGCTGAGCTGAAGCTTGCCCTCACGAAGATAGTCATGAAAATGCTGGGGGCCGGATAACTTTGGAGACCGCAGTGGCGGTTTTAACAATTCGTGAAAACTCTGGGCCCGAACCCCAAAATGTGCGATGAAAATAAAACAAAAGACCACCACGCGAAGTCTCATGCGCTTCCTCCGGACGGGTTTACAGTGGCACCCTTATTAAGGCGACTGGCCAAAAAGCTTTTAACCGCCGAGGTCACCGAGAAAACAATGCAAAACGTCGGGACAAAGAAAGGTATTCCTCTAGATTCCGATTTCCCCACGATCTCTGCGGTTAATAGCTTTCCAATTTCCTATTCGTAGCGAATGGCCTCAACCGGATCGAGCTTGGCTGCCTTCACTGCGGGGTATATACCGAACACCAGTCCCACCGTGATGGAGACTAAAAACGCCAAGACAATCGAGCTGACAGTCACGATGGTTGACCATCCCGCCAGCAATGCAATTAATCGCGACATAACGAAGCCAAAAACGATGCCGAAGCTGCCGCCCACGAACGAAATAATCGTTGCTTCGATCACAAACTGACGAATAATGTCGAACTGACGCGCTCCCACGGCGCGGCGCACGCCGATTTCACGCGTGCGCTCGAGAATACTGGCCAGCATGATGTTCATGATTCCGATCCCGCCGACCAGCAAAGAGATTGATGCGATGGCGACCATGACCGCATTGAACAGCCGCTCTGTCCGCCGTTGCTCGGCAAGGAGTTCCGCCGGCACCACCACGCTGAAGTCTCCCGCGGAGTGGTGAGTAGAGTTGAGAATCGCTCGCACGACTTCCGCGATCTGTGGCACATTAACGTCATCGCCGAGGTGGAGGTAGATGCCATCGATCTCATCGCGCGCATCGCTGTAGCTGTCTTCAAGACGAAGAATAGCGGAGTTAAGCGGAACGTAGATCAGATTGTTGAGGTCCTGTGTGGGAATTCCGGAGACTTCGGTCTGCGAACTTAGTTGGGGGGTCGCAACTCCGATCACCTGGAACCATTGCTGGTTTAGCTTTACCCACCGCCCGAGCGGATCGTTGGCACCAAAAAGATTTGATTTCGCCCCCGCACCCAGGACGCACACTGCGCTTGCATGGTTCTCCTCGTCCGCACCGAAGAAACGCCCTTGCAGCAGATGCAGACTCATAATGTCCCTATAACCGGGCCTGACACCGTAAACAGTGGGTGGATCTTGCTGGGCTTTCGGAATGGTCTTCGAAGGCGTGAATCGTTTGCGCGGCGTCGAGAACGAGACACCATTTACATCGTCCTGAATGATGCGATAGTCCTGAAGCGTGAGACCAGGAGAAATTTTGCGAATTTTCATATGCGCCTGCCACTCCGTGGTTTCCTTCGCTTCAACGATCAGATTGCGCACCCCCATTTGCTCGATCAGTTCTATTACTTTCTGCCTTGCACCCGCGCCGATGGACAGCATCGTCACCACCGCCGCCACGCCGAAGATCATTCCGAGCATCGTCAGTAGAGAACGCAAGCGGTGAGCCAACAGGTTTTCCAGGCCCATGCGCAAGTCGGGCAGCCATTGTTTGTAGCCGCGCAGAACCCGCCCCGGCAAAGGTGAAGTGAGGACCGGCATTACGGAGTCCCTCCGCCAAGCGCCGCTGTCGTACCTGAAGCCGCAACTTTCCTCGGCGCTGTGGGATCAACGAGGGCGATCACATCCCCATCCTTTAATCCTTTGATTGCGGCACGGCTTTCATTCTCGGCCGTGACCTTGACTGGCAATTGCTGAAAGCTTGCTCCCTTTTTCAGGAAAACAGTCTGGGTGCCTTCCTTGAGAAAAAGCGCCTGCCGAGGGATGTAATGTATGTTCGCTTTCTTCTCCCCTAGAATCACGACCTGCGCAGTCAAGCCAGGGCGGAGGCTCGCATCAGGATCGTTGAGCTGAATAGTAATGTCGTATTTGCTGCCTTGGTCGTCCCAGAAGAAATTTCGCTGCACCATTCCTGCTGCTGATTTCAGTACCCCATGAAAAACCTTTCCTCTTATGGCATCGAATTCGATTTCCGCAGCCTGACCGACAGTAATATTCGCGCGTTCCGTTTCACTCACTTTGGCGCTGAGTTCCATGTCGTGGGAATCGATGACCTGGGCGATTCCCGCGCCGGCCTGCGCCTGATCACCTTCGCGAAAATCGGGAATTGACATGCCGCTGAATGAAAAGTCGCCAACATTTTTCTGGATTGCGACCAGTCCATCGATCGGCGCGACGACGCGCATTCTTTGAATGTTCTCCTGCGCCTGGTCTATCGAGAGCTTGGCCTTGTTCCATTTTTCGCGCGCAAGATCAATCCCGGTCTTTCCGGTAATTCCATGGGATTGAATATCATGCTCCAACTCAGCCAGTGCACGATTTGCTTGATCAAGCGCGAGCTGATTTTTCTGCGCATCAATCGAACTGACGAGCTCGTTCTTCTGAACTTCCAGTTCCGCACGGCGCACGTCAAAACGGGCCTTGAGGAGTGCGACCTTGTCTTGCGCAGCCTGCACGGCCGTGTCGTTTTGGGCCTTGATGATGTCCTGCTCGGCCTGCTGAAGCTCGGAGCGACTCTGCTCCACCTTGTAGATCTGCTCGCTGGGATCAAATTCTATGACCATCTCTCCTTTTCTTACCGGAGTTCCCGTATGGAGCAGCTTTGTGATCTGCAACGAACCGCCACCGATGGCGGGAGCCGAAAGCATGATGGAGTGATTGGCCTTGAGTTCTCCGATCGTATAAACCTTCAGGTCCAGTTCTCCAACCTTGACGCGCGCAAAAGGAACATCGTCGTCCGACGCGCTCACATTTCCGCGGCGTACAGCCGCAGTTACTCCGATCGCCGCGACTAGCACCGCAGCGGCGACTCCACCGATAATAAGGCGCGAGCGTTTCATAGCTACTCTTCTGCAGTAGGGTCTTGCAGAGCCACCCGATCACCGGGCTTCAATCCTTTCTCAATCACCATTCGGTCTCCACTTCGTTTGCTAACTTCGACTACGTGCTGGCGAAACCTGGAACCGTCCCAGACGTAGGCGCGGGTTTCGCCTTCCTTTTGAAAGGTGGCATGAACGGGGATGATGAGCACGTCGGGAATGCGATCGACGATGATCGTGATCTGCGCCGTCATGCCGGGGCGCAGCCGCGGGTCGAGCTGATCAAGCGTAATTCGCAAATCAAAGTTTCGCGGAATCGGCCAGCCAGCGCTGTAGTCCTCGCTGGCAATGGTGCTGATCTCGTCGATCTTGCCCGTGAACTGACGGTCGGGAATCGCATCCAGGTGTACCGTTACAGATTGATTGACGGCCAAGCGGCCGCGCTCCGTTTCGTCAACTCTGGCAGACACACGCAGCGAAGATGTCTCCGGCAACTCCACCAGGGGCGCACCGGGCCAGGCGTGGTCTCCAGGCTTAAACGGAGCCGGACCTTCTGCATGCCATACCGGCACGAGGCTGACCACGCCGGCTGCCGGTGCGCGTAGACTCATTTTGGAAAGAGCGGTTTCTGCGCGTTGCACGTCAAAATCCGCTTTCTTACTGGCCTCGATCTTCCCATCAATGGTCGCCTTCCCGGCCGCTCGATCGGATTTCAGCTTTTCTTCGGCTTGCTTGAGGCCTTCTTTCGCATCGTTGACCTTTAGCTGGGCTTCGGCACCTTCGATCTTTGAGACGATCTCCTGCTTGCTGGCGTCGAGTTTCGCGGATTCCAGATCAAAGCGGGCCTTGCTCACCGCTGTGAGGTCCTGTTCTTCCGTTAGCTTCGCCTGCGCGCGAGCTTGTTCGATATCGGCGGTGGCGTATTTCAGCGAAGAACGATGCTGGGCCAGATCTTGCTCGGTTTTTGTTTTATCGAATTCAACAATGGAATCTCCCCGATTTACTTTTGCTCCATCGCTGGCGATCTTCAGTATCTGCAAGTCCCCTGCCTCAGCGGGGGCCGTGACCTCGATAGATCTCAATGCTTTGATTTCACCGCGAATTTCCAGCGAGTCGATAAATTCCCCCCGCCTCACATCAATCGTCGGAATTGCCGGAGCACGATGGCTGTAGCGGATGGCCCCGAGCAGAACTATGCAAAGCACGACAATAATCCCGGATGTGACCAGCCCTTTTTTGCGCCTCCAGAATTGTGCCACTCTGCGGATCATGCGTCTGCTCTCTAAAGCGCGTTAACGTTTTGGGGTGCCGTATTAATGTCAACGGCAGCGGAAAGATCAGGCATTAAACGCGTGTCATTGCCTTCGATTGAAAACACGACCGCAAACGTGCGCACCTTCGGCGAAAAATCGCCATTGCGGCCGATCGGCGCCATCTCTTCAAGCTTGCCCTTGAAGACCAAGTCACGGTATGCGTCCAGATGAATGTGCACCGGAAGACCGATGCGCAACCTAAGAAAGTCTTGCTGATTCACTAGTGCGCGGACTTGCATCTGGGAGGGGTCGACAACTTGCATGAAGGCAATGCCTGGGCGAACCTGATCACCGTCTTGCACCTCTCCCATCTTGCCCTCTTTCCAAATCGTATTGAGCACCACAATGCCGTCGATCGGCGCCTGGATTTTCATGAGAGCGGCATTGGCCTGCGCGTGCTCCATAACTTGTTTTGACCGGTCGCTCTGAATTTCGAGAAGACGAATGCCGGCCTTTGCCGCCTGCCGCTTTAGATCAAAGGTCGTCCGAAGCTGCTGTAGTGTGGCTTTGGCCTCCTCCAGAGTTTCCTGGGCTTTTTCGGCGTCGATCTTCGAAAGGAGTTCGACCTTCTGCATTTCGAGCTGGGCCTTGCTCAGAGCGCTCTCGGCCTGCTCGATGTCGGCTTCATCCTTAGCGCGATCGGCAACTTCCTTCGCCTGCGCCGCGGCAGCCTTGTTTGAGAGGTCGACATACTCGGCCTGCTTGTCGATGTACTCCCGCATCTGTGCCTGGCGATCAAATTCCGCAATTACATCGCCTTTATGAACCCGCGTGCCGCTGGGCGCGAGACTGGTAAGGGTGAGCGTGCCAAAATGCTCACTGGCGATCATGGGGGCGACGATGGAGCGCATGTGGACAGCTTCAGTCGTGCCTGTTAGACGCACTCCCGTCCCCAAACTCCGGTCCAGAGTTGAACTCGGCGCAATCTTGCCGCGAGACGTCCGGCCAAGATAAGAGGATGCGAACAGGGCGGCAACGAGGAGGGACAAAGCCACGGCTCCGATGATAAAAAGAGCGGTCGAATGTCTGTAAGTCGGCTCCGGCGACGGACTCGCCGGAATGACCGTCTCCTGAGGCGGGCTGATTTCAGCGGGCGATAAATGCATGCGCAACACTCAATGGTTAGTCGCTACTCTATGGCCCGAAACTCTGTTCCACAATTATGATCGCAATTCGTCTGGTTTCCTGCGAAATTTTATAAAGCCTGCCGCCACCCTCGGAGAACAAGATGGTTCAGGCGGCTGACTGCTCTGGCATGAGCTTAGGGAGTGGTCCCGGCCAGGAGCGCGAGAATTACGGAATCGGAGGTCCGCAGAAGTTGCGCGGCCCAAGAGTTATTGCGAATTCGCGGGTGCCTGTAACGTTTTTACTAACCACGGGATGATGACTTCTTTGAAGATCCTCGGGTCGGGCCAGACGCCGACCTGTCGCCCCAAGTGGCCGCCGCTGGGGTTGATCCAGGCGTCTTTCGGGGTGTCGCCTCTACTCAGAAGCAGATAGTCGTCAGCGATCGGCACCTGCGTATCTCGTACCCCGGCGATAACCAGCATCGGTGCCATCGCCTTGCCTAGTAGGCCTTGTTGTACGAGTGACAGCTTCGGCAAATATGCTCCCATCTCGTCGACAGTGTGAACGCCTTCAAGAATGTTCATCAGTGCCGGAACCTGATCGAAGAGATATTCACGATTTCCGAGCAGGTGATTCATCAGGAAGTCTTTTTGGAAAAACTCATCGATGGGCGGAGATTGCGCACTCGCTCCTCGCAGGCGTGCGCGTTCCACAATCGCCATCTTCGTCGCCCAGTAGGCTCCCCAACTCACGCCATGCAGTGCGATGCGATTTTTATCGATCTCCGGCCGCGACTGCGCGTAATCGATGACCTTCGACAACATGCGGTCAGAGCTTTCACTGACCTTGATGGGCGCCTGCCCGGTTCCAGGACCGTCGACGGCAAGAAATCCGATGCCGGATGCCAGAATCGCGCTAAAGCTCTCGGTCAGGTCTTCCTTTCGGCTGTCTAGACCGTTGACGGCAATCACCAACGGCACCGCTCCCTTCGCGTTCTTCGGCAGGCGCAGGTAGCCGACGATCTCTTTCCCCTCAAAGGGAATATGAACCACTTCCAGAGGAGGATCGAAGAACTTGGCGTGATCGAGAAAGGCTTCGATCGCCTTCTCGTACGAACGCTGCTTGCCGGGCGAAGCTGGAATGGGCCAGCGCCCGAAAGAGTACAAGTGCCACGCACGAATGAAGTCGGCGTTCGCCTTGCTCGGGTCGGATGGCTCCAATGTCTTGGCTTCATTGAAGTAGCGATCAGCCACGCCCATGAACGCCGCGGCCCATTCGTCCTTGTCAGAGGTGTGAACGCTCTCGAATGCCTCCTTCACGTCTGCCGGATCGAGTCCGATCAGGGGGTATTGCCCGACTTCCGCGCGATGCATCGCTTCGGTCTTGATCTCGTCGATCGTGCGCTCGTGCGGCTGCTGAGCCCGCAGTGGTTTCAGGGCACTCGCGATCAGGAATGCAAAGAGAATCAGTTGCGCTGTTCTCATGATAGAAACTCTGACCTTCGGACATACTCCCGTCCGCCGGATGAAAGAAGCCGGACGGTGCTAGTCCGGCCTTTATTGTTGTCTTCAGAAATGATCTAGAAAACGAACTTCGCTGCCAACTGTAGAGAACGCGATCCACCGGAGCCGATAGCGGGATTCGCCGCGGCGACGTCGGGTGTGGCACAGCCGCAACCAAAGGGCTGCACCGAAGGATCATTAAACCCGTACCCGTTTTGTCCTCCATACGGATTGGCGAAGTTTGGATGGTTCAGGATGTTGAAGAATTCCACGCGGAATTGCAGGCGCATTGCCTCTCCCCAGTGGAAATTCTTCGCGACGGCCAAATCGAAGTTCTTGAACCCGGTGTCGGGGAACAGGTTGCGGCCCATGTTTCCGAACTGCCCGAGCGGCGGCGCCATCATGACCGAATTCCCCTTGGCATAGCAGCCAAACAGGTTCAAGGCAGCGGTTTCAGGCCCTGCATTTCCGCCGTCGGCCGCGAGCGCTGACGCCACGCATCCGGCAGGCATGGTTGGGTCTCCCGGCGCATAGAATGGAATCCCGACTCCCTTGCCTGACGTGAAATCCGACGGATGGCCACGAGTTGCGGACCCGGCACGGTAAAAACTCCATCGGATGGGCGCTGTTGCTGGAGGACTGACCGGAAGGGAACCCGTGCCGGCGGCATCCGTTCCAAGATCAATCGGTCCCCAGAACTGCGGGGTCTGCAGCGTCGTGATCGAATTGATCTCCCAGCCTTCCAGCATCTGCCCGTAGCCCTTCCGCCCCGGAATTGCATAGGTGAGTGACAGAGTAAAGCGGTGCCGGATGTCGAAGTCGCTATTGGCGTACTCTCCGTTCGGGTTGTACGAATTCTGGGGAAGCCCCGAGCCGTAGCCGAAGTCCCAGTTCGCGCTGACGTTGTCGAGAGCGTGGGAATACGTGTAACCCAACACCATGCTCAAGCCGTGATAGTTTCGGGCATTCAGCGTGGCTTGCAGTCCGTTGTAGTTGGACCGGTAGACATTCGCCATGTTGAAAATGTTGCCGAGATAGGAGAAGGAGTTGGCGAATGGCCGGTTGGCCTCTTCTCCGCCCGTGCTATCGGGCGCACAGTTGTTCGGATCGCTATAGCCGGAAGCGATACATGCCGAGATGGCGGATGCCGGCCATCCGGATCCAACCGGTGGTTGGTTGATGTCGCGGATGCCCGTCAGGTTCGATCCACGATTACCTACGTAGGCCATCTCCAGCGACAGGTTTTGAGTGAATGCATGCTGGACACTGACTGTCCAACTCCACACATAGGGAGTTGTGAGTTTCCGGTCGACGGACATGATCGGGCAAGGGGCATTGTCGGAGCAGTCTTGCACCGGCTGATAAACCGGGCCCTGGTCCCAGGGAACCGGATTCAAGAAGTTCTTGGTAGTCAAGTTTCCGGTCGTGATGGTTCCACCTGAAGTGGGGCCGCCGTTGATCGTCCATCCGGTTGGAACACTCCCGGGACCGAAGGCATTGTTGAATGCGATGAACGACTGCCAGTTAACTGTTTCGTAAATCAGCCCACCTCCGCCGCGCAGAACGGTCCGGCCATTGCCAGTAATATCCCAGGCAAATCCCGCGCGTGGGCCGACGTTGCTGTGGTCGGCGTTGTAAAGGCTGCTGATGCCGTGACCAACTTGCACAAGTCCAACCTTTGGATCGAAGTTTCCGAGCAGGTTGTGGGCTTCGGCTGGCACAGTGTTGTACTCGTAGCGCAGGCCGAAGTTCAGAGTCAGGTTCTTTCGAACGCGCCAATCGTCTTGAACGAACCCTGCATACGCCCAGTTGTGCAACTGCAAGGTGGGATTGCCGACAGTTACCGAGGACTTGAACGGTAGGCCGGCAAAGAAATCCTCCAGGGGACTCGATCCATTGGGAAGCGGGTTGGCGCTTACTACGCCGCCGAGAAACGTAATGCTCCCGCGCGCATTGCCGTAGGCCGCATTCCGCACGTTGTTGTAATGAAGCTCGCCACCGAACTTCAGCGCGTGCCGCCCTCTTGTATACGACACGTGATCGATGAATTGGGTGATGGAGTCCGGGCCTTGGAATTTCGGCCACTTGAATCCGCCAAGGCCGGGGAAAAAGTAGCCGCCAAATCCGATACGCGGCAGACCGCCAGTGTTTGGTCCGCTCACGCCTGTGTTCAACCCGTAGGAAGATGCGGGAGTGTTGAGGTCGCCTGGCAGCGTCGGCTGATACAAGCGGTTGTAGCCCATGCGCGCCTCATTCACAAGATGTGAGCCGGGCGTGTATGTCCAATTTCCGCCCACCACTTGGGCACGCGTGTGGATGTCCGACAGCCATTTCTGCTGCAACTCAGGAAAATCTTCGACGGTCCCTGAGTTGTTTCCAAAGAAGTACGTGCCGCTGATGCTGTTCCGGTCACTGAGGGTGACGTCGACTTTTCCCACAACGTTGTCGACGTGCACGTTGTTGTTGAACCCGTTGGTGATCCCGATCCCCTGCGTATTGTTCATGGGGAATCCGGAGCCGTCGCATGCGCCGGAGCTGTTGCAGCCGGCAATTTTCAAACTCGCGGCACTCACGCCGAAGCCACTGGTATTGGCAGCCAACTGCAAATCGGCAATGGCGTCAGGGATGCTGTCGGCACAGTCACCGGCGAATCCAAACGCGCAGCTTCCGTTCGCGGCTATGTGCTGCATCGAAGGGCTGGTCACGCCCCCAAACGAATTGCCAACGTTGTAGCGCTGTCCTTCATATGCTGCGAAGAAGAATGCTTTGTCTTTGACAATTGCCCCGCCCAAACTGCCGCCGAACTGTTCCAGCGTGCGCTGCAGCTTCGGATTCGGCGCAGCGTTAAAGTAATTTCGCGCATCGAGATGATCTCCATCGCGTCCGAATCCGAAAACCGTTCCATGCAGATGATTGGTGCCCGCCTTCAATCCAACGTTCACAATCGAACCAGGCTTCCATCCATATTCTGCCGGGGGATTCTGCTGAAGATTGAATTCCTGAATGGCATCAATGGGCAGGATGGTTGCTGAGTCCCCCGCAATACCGGCTCCATTCACGATGGCTTGGCCGGAATAGGGTTCGCTGTTAAAGAGACCTTCAATAAAGTAGGCATTGTCCTCGGCCCGCAGTCCATTCGAACTCGTAGTCGAGAACCCACCGCCCGGATAGCGCATGACTCCCGGCCGCAGTTGCAACAAGTTCTCGTAGTTGCGCCCGTTGAGTGGAAGGTCATTGATCTCCTTATTGCTCAGCGTGCCTCCGAGCGTCGCCGAGGTCGTGTTGATCAGAGGCACATCTTCCACAACGGTCAAAACCTCCGTGACGTTGCCAGGCTGCAGCGCGAAATCGGCGCGCACGTCGCTGGCCACCTCGATCTGCAGATTCGGCCTCTCGACACTCTTAAAGCCCTTGGCTTGGACGTGGATTCGGTATGTCCCAGGTTGGAGATCAGGAACTGCGTAGCCACCTGTTTCATCGGTTGTGACAGTCCGCGAGGTGCCACGCTGCGCCTCGGTAACGATGACCGTTGCTCCGGCAACGGCGGCTCCGCTTTGATCACTCAGGGTGCCCAGAATCCGGCCGGCCGTGGACTGGGCCAGCATGGAACCGGACAGTAACAACAAGATCAGGAGCACGAAGGGAAGGCGGAAAGCTCTGGTGACCAGTTTTTCGCGGGACGTGGCCATGCGCATACGCATAGAACCCCTCACTTTCTGGTCCGACAGCCATACCACCTTCCGGGAAACGCTGTCAAGTAAAATTAGGATTTCCAGGAGTGCAGGAATCGGTACGGCCCATGGTGACTGAGACCAGAGCAAACCCATAAAAAATAGAAAGTTAGACAGTTTAGTTGCAGGCTGATTTCCGGCCGTGGTAGGCTTTGGTCAGACCACCGTACCAAAATACCTTTTCATGCACCAGTCCCAACTAACCCGTCAGCCCACGTCGGTTCTGCGGTATAGTAGTCCGACCACAGACGGCGATTTTTCGCCCTCCGCCGTCCCTCATGCGGGAGAACGGCTTGTGTACAAACTTGTTCGCACTTCACGGCTCTACGAGCAAATTGTTCAGCAGATCGAAGAATCGATTGTCAAAGGTGATCTAAAACCTGGCGATCAATTGCCCGCCGAACGGGACTTGGCGCAACGCTTTGGCGTAAGCCGCACGGCCGTACGTGAAGCCGTGAAGGCTCTGCGTGAAAAAGGTCTGGTCGAGGCTTACTCAGGAAAGGGAACTTTCATCACCGACGGGACCACCCAGGCCGTACGGCAGTCCCTGGACCTGATGGTGAAGATCGGCCAGACAGAGGGTACCAACCACCTCGCCGAGCTGCGCGCCATCCTCGAGCCCGAAATCGCGGCGCTTGCGGCGGCCCGCATCCAGGACCCGGAGTTGGTCACCATGCGCGAGGCGGTCTCAATTATGGATGCTTCGGGTAAGGATCCGGAAGCCTACATTGAGGCTGATCTCGATTTTCATTTGGCCCTTGCGGAAGCCGCCGCCAATCCGCTGATTCTCTCGCTTCTTGATTCGATTGTCGGTCTATTGCGCGAGCAGCGGCTAAAAATCTTTCGCGTTCCCGGCGGTCCGGAGCGCGGCCAGATCCATCACAAGAAGATCCTTGAGGCTGTGGAGCGTCGCGACATCCAGAAGGCACGGGAAGAGATGCGCGCTCACCTTTCTCAGGTCAGTGCAGACAGCCAGGCTTCGGCAGCCCAACGCCCCTTCAGTAAACAGAACATCCAGTAGGAAAGGTCAGAAGGAATGGCGAAGATCGGTTTTGTCGGATTGGGAGTAATGGGCGGCCAGATGGTGAACCGGCTGCTGAGTAAGGGGCACAGCGTCACTGGATATAACCGAACTCGTGCCAAGGCGCAGTGGCTGGTCGAAAAGGGGATGAGCTGGGCCGATTCTCCGCGGATTGTGGCGAGCGCATCGGACTTCATTTTCGCAATGGTCACGAATTCGGCCGCCATCCAAACAGTTACGCAAGGTCCCGATGGACTCCTCGCGGGATTGAGCGCGGGCAAGATTTTCATCGACATGAGTACCATCAGTCCCAGCGTCAGCCGCTCACTCGCCGCAAAAGTGCGCTCTGCAGGCGCAGACATGGTGGACTCGCCTGTCTCCGGCAGCGTGATTACGTTGCAAGAAGGAAAGTTGTCGGTGATGGTCGGCGGGCCGCAAGAGGCTTTCGAAAAGATTAAGCCAATCCTGCTCGACATCGGACCAAAGGTCACCCATGTTGGGGACAACGGCCTGGCACTATCGATGAAGATTGCCGTGAACCTCAGCCTCGCGGTGCAAATGCTCGCATTTTCCGAGGGGGTGCTGCTCGCGGAGAAAAGCGGCATCGCGCGTGAGACGGCGGTAGACGTTCTCGTCAACAGCGCCGTCGCTTCTCCGATGATCAAATACCGGGGTCCGTTTGTGCTTCAGCAACCGGAGGAAGCATGGTTCGACGTGAACATGATGCAGAAAGACATGGTGCTGGCCATGGAATTGGGCCGCCAACTCGATGTCCCCTTGCCGACAACAGCCGTGAGTAATGAATTCCTCACCGCAGCGCGCGGCATGGGTTGGACGAAATACGACTTCGCCTGCATGTTCGATGTGCTGGCCTCGATGTCCGGCGTGGCGACGCCGGTGACGACCGGGGGAAAAAAGCAGTGAGTACTGTGACGTCCAGATCGGACCCAGGCCCTGGGATCGCTCACGACCAGGAGAAGTGGCTGCGTGCGTACCGGCAAATGGTGCGCATCAGGCTGTTTGAAGAGCAGGTCAACGAGCTCTATACACGCGCGCTGATGCCAGGATTAGCGCATCTCTACAGCGGGGAAGAGGCGGTCGCGGTGGGAATTTGCGAAGCATTGCACATTGACGACTACATCACCAGTACGCATCGTGGCCACGGACACTGCCTCGCGAAAGGCGCGTCGCCGGATCGAATGTTTGCTGAGTTGCTCGGCAAAGAAGCCGGATACTGCCGCGGCAAGGGCGGCTCGATGCACATCGCGGATCCGGCCACTGGAAATCTCGGAGCCAACGCAATTGTCGGCGGCAGCGTGGGAATCGCCACTGGCGCGGCGTTTGCTTCGAAGCAGTTAGGAAATGGACGCGTAGCAGTTTGCTTCTTCGGCGAAGGCGCGTTGGGCCAGGGATCGCTGTACGAAGTCATAAACCTGGCGCAGCTCTGGAAACTGCCCGTAATCTACGTCTGTGAAAACAATCTGTATAACGAATACACTCATTATTCAGAAACCACTTCGGGAACAATCCTCGGCCGCGCGGCAGCATTTGGAGTAGAAGCAGCCGTCGTGGATGGTCAGGATGTGCGCGCGGTGAATGAGTTCGCTGCCCGCTTCGTGAAACGAGCCCGCGCCGGCGCAGGTCCCGCATTTTTGCAAGCGGACACCTATCGTTACAGCGGACATCACGTCGGTGACGTCAATCGTGAATATTACCGATCGAAGTCTGAAGAGCAGCAATGGAAAACGGAGCGTGATCCCATCCAGTTGCATGGCAAGTGGTTGATCGACCAAGGATGCTCAGATTCAGCGACTCTGGATCAAATTGCAACTGAGGCACGCGTTGAAATGGAAGCGGCCGTCAAGTTTGCCGTCGAAGCTCCGTATCCAAGTACAGACCAGGTCAACGAGGACATCTATGCCTGAACGCGAACTGACCTTTGCGCAGGCGGTGCGCGAAGCGCTCGCGGAGGAAATGCGCCTAGATTCTCGGATCTGCATCTTCGGGGAAGATGTGGCGCAAGCCGGTACGCCATTCAAAGTGCTTTCCGGCCTGGTGGAGGAGTTCGGCGCCGAGCGTGTGCTCGATACTCCGATTTCGGAGGCAGGATTCACTGGCATCGGAGTAGGCGCGGCGATGACGGGCTTGCGGCCCGTCGTCGACATCATGTTCGGTGACTTCCTGACGCTGACCATGGACCAAATGGTGAACCAGGCCGCCAAGGCGCATTATATGTCTGGCGGACACTGGAAGGTTCCAATGGTCCTGCGCACGACATTGGGTGCGACACGCCGCTCGGCCGCGCAGCATTCCCAATCTCTGCATGCATGGTTCAGTCATATCCCGGGCTTGAAGGTAGTGTTACCGTCCACGCCGTACGATGCGAAGGGTCTGCTGAAAACGGCGATTCGCGACGAGAACCCGGTGGTCTTCTTCGAAGACAAGATGATGTACAGGCTGAAAGGTCCGGTTCCAGCAGAAGAGTATACGATCCCGCTCGGTGTAGCAGATGTGAAGCGAAAAGGCGATGACATTACGTTGGTCGCCACGAGCAGCATGGTACAAGTCGCTTTAGGCGCAGCGATCCAGCTCGAGAAAGAAGGCATAAGTGCAGAGGTCGTGGATCCGCGCACAACCTGGCCGCTCGACGACAACACGATCGTTGGTTCCGTCAGGAAGACGTCGCGTGTAATCGTCATGGACGAGGGTTATGGACGCTACGGAGTAGCCGCGGAACTCGCGGCGGTGATTGCCGAAGGGGCGTTCTACGACCTCGATGCTCCGGTGAAACGGTTGGGCGCGATGCATGTTCCCATCCCGTTTTCGCCCCCGCTGGAAGACGTCACAGTTCCAACGGAAGAACAGGTCTTCCGCGCAGCGAAAGACCTGTGTGGCAAATCGTAGAGACGTAGCTTGCTAGGTCTCCGCCGTTAGCGACCACCGCGCGCGTCATTTGAAACACTGCACGCAGAGAAGTTGCAAGCAACCTCTCTACGGAGGAGCTCATGGCACTGAAAACGTACGGCACGATGGCAGTCGATTGGGAAAGTCGTATCGACTTCGACCGCCTCCGCCGCGACCGCCTGCAGAAGGCCAAAGACCTTCTGGCCAAGTCATCGATGGGCTCGTTGCTCTGCTTCGATATGAACAACGTCCGCTACCTCACGGCCACGCATATTGGCACATGGGCACAGGACAAAGCCAATCGATTTACTCTGCTGCCGCAGAACGACGAGCCGATCCTGTGGGATTTCGGTTCTGCTGCCAAACATCATCAGTTGAATTGCCCCTGGTTAGGAGAGCGCTCGCGCCCTGGTATTTCGATGCTTCGGGGCGCGATGACGCCCGAGATGGGACGCGCGGAAGATGTTGCGAAGAAGATCCGAATTGAACTTGAGAAGCGGGGTCTGCACAAAGAGCCGGTCGGGATCGACATTATCGAGTTACCTGTTCTGTTTGCACTCCAACGCGAAGGCCTGGAAGTCGTAGATGGCCAGCAATTGATGTCCGAGGCCCGTGTCATCAAAACGCAGGATGAAATCTCGCTTCTTAATCACTCCGCGATGATGGTCGACGCAGCATACGACGAACTCTACCGCACGATGAAGCCTGGACTTCGCGAAAACGAAGCTGTCGGTCTCGTCAGCAAAGTGCTTTACGACCTTGGCTCAGAGTACGTCGAGGCGGTAAATGCGATTTCCGGGGAGCGCTGTAATCCCCACCCACACGTCTTCTCCGATCGCGTACTGCGTCCCGGCGATCCTGTGTACTACGACATCCTGCATTCGTACATGGGATACCGCACTTGCTATTACCGCTGCTTCACCGTCGGATACGCTTCGCACGCGATGGTCGATGCCTACAAGCGATGCAGGGAGTATCTCGATGCGGCAATCGAACTCGTTCGACCCGGTCGCACCACCGCCGAGATCGCCGCCGTCTGGCCCAAGGCGCAGGATTTCGGATTCCCAAATGAAGAAGCAGCATTTGCCCTGCAATACGGCCACGGCGTGGGGTTGGCGATCTGGGAAAAGCCCGTAATCAGCCGGTTGGTCTCGTTCGAGCACCCGATTGAAATCAAGCCCGGCATGGTCTTCGCCCTCGAAACTTTCTGGCCCTCGACTGATGGCTGGAGTGCCGCGCGCATTGAGGAAGAAATTGTAGTCACTCCGACGGGACACGAGGTCATTACGCGCTTCCCGGCAGAAGAACTTCTCGTAGCCGGCGCGCATTACGTCACCGTCAATGGGCCGCTTCCGACTACGAGAGAGAGCGAGGCTCCTGCGAGCAAACACGTGCTGGAAATGATCGAAGCCAGCGCGAAGACGGAGAAAATCGGAGTCTAGGGCTGAAGGCCTTGGCTCATTGAATGGCAGGCCGCGTCCCTATAATCAAGACCATGGCTTTCAGTGTGGTAATGCCCGCGCTCGAAATGGCGCAGGAAACCGGCAAGCTCCTTGCTTGGCGAAAGAAGGAGGGGGATTCTGTCTCCAAGGGCGAGCTGCTCCTCGAAATAGAAACCGACAAAGCCGTAGTCGAGGTGGAAGCTCCTGCGGACGGAGTGTTAGCCGGAATCAAGGCGTTGGAGGGCGCTGAGATTCCGGTGGGACAAACGATCGCGTGGATCGTTGGACCCGGCGAGCTCCCTCCGGCTGACGCTGGACCCGCGGCGCCGACGGGTCGTGCGATATCCCAGCCCAAGTCGGACTTGCCGTCGACTCGTCGTCAGCCTGTCTCATCATCCCCCGCGGTCTCCGCCAAGAGCTCCCCGAAGGCGCGGCGTCTCGCAAAAGAACTCGGGGTCGATCTAGGGCCTCTGCGCGGGTCTGGTCCGGGCGGAGAAATTCTGGCTTCAGACGTGCAGGCTGCTGCCGCAATCTCTACCGATTCGCCGCCAGATAAATCTCTCGAGATCCCGACAACTGTAGGGCGCATCATGGCTGAGCGCACCACTCAGAGTTGGACAACGGTCCCCCACTTTTTCGTTACTCGGGACGTGGATGCTAACGGCTTGAATCAATACCGCGACAGGATTGTTGATGAGATTGAGTCGACGAACAGCGTTCGCATCACTCATACCGATTTGCTGGTCGCGCTGGTATCACGCGTGCTCTTAAAGCATCCCCGCATGAACGCCAGCTGGAGCGCAGAGGGCATTCAACTGCACGATCATGTCAACATGGGCGTGGCCATCGCCGTGGATGATGGTGTGACCGCCGTGGTGATCCGCAACGCGCACACGGCGAGTCTGCTGGAGATAGCTACGAAGCGCCGAGATATCGCGGAACGCGCACGCACAGGAAAGCTCCAGCCCGCAGATATCGCCGGGGCGACGTTCACCATCAGCAATCTGGGCATGTATCAGGTGGACCAGTTCTGCGCCATCATCACACCACCACAAGCGGCGATTCTGGCAGTAGGAAGTATTTCGGATCGGGTAGTCGCGATTGCAGGCGAACCGGCGGTCCGCCCGATGATATCAATGACCATTTCGTGCGATCATCGCGTTACCGATGGAGCTCGCGTAGCAATGTTCTTCAGCGATCTCTCTGAAGCTCTGCGCAACCCATCCAGACTCCTGGATTAGGGAACCCGCGGCGAGCAGCCCTGCGTGACCCAATGTAACTCTTTGTGTAAACCTTGATGGCTCGATTCCGATGCGCACGCAAAAATTGGTCGGGGCGATAGGATTTGAATCTTGTGGCCCCGAACCACAAGAGCAGGACAAAATCCAAGGTCTTCATTTGGTGTCGCTCAGCAACCGGAACGCCACGATTTCCCTCGCCTCAATTGTACCGAGTTGTACCGAAGTTCTCTGAGTAACTCACGCGCCAGTTCCGAATCGGCCGCTATCGGAGAAGTCACGCCACGGCGAGCAGTCTTTTTCATCGGAACTGGAAGATTGCCACTGTCGAGCCGAAAGAATAAAACTGCTAGGCCAGAACTCGACCGAGTCGGACTCATTGGCATTCCGACCAAGCAGTTCAGTTCGGGCGTCTTAGAAAGAGCGCATCAATTCACTGAGCGACCGACACGATCACGCGGCCCGGCTTTACTGGATGCTCGACCAACCCATGAGCGTGGGCTATCTGAGCGAGCGGAACGATCTCGGCGATGTCCGGCCCCTCCCACCCCGCCTCAAGAGCCTTGTTGATGTCACCAGTTGCTTCGATCTTCGCCTCGGCTGGAACATCGTCGCTGCCGACAAAGAAGAGTCTCGCATTCACAAACACAAGCTGCCAGACTGGAATTTCCGGCAGCGGGGTGTTTGTAGCGTAAGTCGCAATAGAACCGGCTTGCGCCAAGACCTCTGTATCGGTCTTGATGTTAGCCCCGAACGCAACTTCGACAACATGATCGACCCCATCGGAAGCCAACGCCCGAATTCGCCTCACTAGATTTTCACCGGTTAGCAAGACATCATCTGCTCCTGCCCGCGAAGCGATGTCCTTGTCGTTTTCGGAGCGGCAGGTGGCGATCACTCGCGCTCCGGCTTGGTGAGCGAGTTGAACTGCACATGCCCCGACCGCGCCAGCGCCGCCTTGCACTAGCACGGTCTTCCCGTTAACAGAACCCGCCACGTGAACCGCCCGATGAGAGGTTATGCCGGGAATGCCGAGACAGGCACCCTGTTCCAGCGGCACGCCTTCGGGAAGTTCGACCACTTGCTTGAGAGGAACCACTGTGTACTCAGCGGCCGTTCCGAAGGGGCGATAAGACTGAGCGCCATAGCACCAGACGCGGCGACCAACCCATTCCCGCGACACTCCGTCCCCAACCGCATCAACAGTGCCCGAACCATCGCTGTGCGGAATCACACGTGGATACGGCATTCCCACGCCGAAGGCGTCCTCCCGTTTCTTGACGTCACCGGGGTTCACACCAGAGAAGGCAACTCGAATGCGAACTTCGCCTGAACTGGGCTGCGGGTCGTCCATCAGACCGACGATCAGCACGTCCTTCGGAGCACCTTGCTTCTCGTACCAAGCTGCTTTCATGGTTCTAGCCATCGATTTCGCCTAGTCGGTGCACCGGAGACTCGGTTCGAGAACACACGCCGAAATGCTGCCACAGCCGAAACCAGGGACTATGCGCGAGCATTTGATCGTGCCTTCGATTGGCAGCAGAGATGTCGCTTGGGGTGAGCGGCCTTATATCCGGCGCTTCGAACATTTCCTGAAGCTGCTCGATGTCGTCAATGATGCGTTCAACGTCCATGCTTCACAATCATCTAGCACGAATGTGCAATGGGTCAACGGGGGCGGGAACGAGGCGGATTACTTGCCACGAGCACCGCACAAAGAGGTTGTTTCACATGGGCGGCTTGTCCCCTCCGGATATTGATGTCAATTGGCTTAACGCCGCTGGCAGAAATTCTGCCGAGGGGCATGAGTTTGAGTTGGCGGTGCCTGGCGGCATTCTACCGATGTGAATGAGTGTAGTTGATGCGATTTTGCAATAGTTGAACCCGCTTGGAGAAAGCGTACGTATAACCGAGTCGTTACATCCCTGCATCCAGGGAAACCGCAGTATTGAAGGGATCGCGTCGAGTCGGTCAGTATCGTGTATCCGCTGGGCGCGTGCAACTTCAGGTAATCCGGTTGAAAGCCAAGCAAAGTAAAGTCACTATCCTGCTGGTCGGTGATTCCGATTCCTGGCGTGCGAAGGTGTGCGAAATGGTTAACCATTCAGGGGATATCGTCGGACAGGCGTGCGATGGTTTGGAAGCCGGTAGAGAAGGCGACTCAACTGAAACCCGACATCGTCATCCTGGACTTGAGTATGCCGCGCATGAACGGTATCGAAGCAGCGCGGCTTATCCGGCAACGGGTGCGCTCAACGGGCATCGCGTTCCTCAGCCAGAACACCGACGCGGACATTAAGCAGAAATCGAAACCGTATGGGCGTTCACAGCCCCCATAGCTCTGAGCGGAACGCTGCCTCCTCTCGTGGGCCACTGCACGACCTTTCCCCGCACACTCTCAACGGCCGCAATCCTGGCGGCCTAGGAATCGATAAACTAAGCTCCGCTCGCCTGGGACCAGCGGATGAGCGAGTCTACGGCAGACCAACTTGTCTAGCGATCGCTTGGAATCTCGGATCAGAGCGGTAGGGATCCCATCGGACGTCGGATCGCAAGTGAAGAATTACAGGATTGTGCTCCTTACGAGCAATGGCCAACCATGCCAACGTACCATCCCGGTCCCCCGCATATCGATGGGCGTCGATGATCATGTCTCTTGGAAAATAACGCTCGCTCGCGATCCTATCGCCGACCCTGACCACCTCGGCAATCAGAGCCTGCGATCCTCCTCTCGCGTACGCCATCTCCCATGCCGTCGCCTCTTCGTCCCATCCGTATTGCCTGGCAAGTGCCGTCCAATCCTTTAATGCATCGGAAAACTGACCGGCTTCGAACTCCAGTCCCCCAAGCTGCCAATAGTCGTAGCCGCCGCTACCGTTAACCCGTATCCACTTTCGTTTTCGTTCCAGTTGCTGTGCACGGGATGTGAGCGGCGATAGAGTCAGATAGTCGTTATACGGATCCAGCCCCTGTGCCCGCTGATGCTCTTTCATGCCTGCCTCGAGTTGTCCTTGGTCGTCGAGGTATTCCGCATACGCCTCGTGGCCCTGGGCGGAATCTGGCCGTAATTCAATCGCTCGCAAGTAATGATTCTTTGGGTCATCCCACCCGCCCTCAATGTTCCAACAAAGGAAGCTGGCCATCAGGAGGTGAGTTTCTGGATTAGCTTCATCGAGTGACAAGGCCTTGATCAGAGCGGACCGAGCTTTAGGGGCCAGATCGACATGCGGGGGCTCGCTCATAACTGCCCTTGTCAATGCAAGATAGGCCGGCACATAATTCGGATCTTTTTGTATGGAACGTTCGATCAAGAAAACGCCTTTCGCAAATTCCTCTTCACTTTTCTTCGTGTCGCCAGACTTGAACACAATCTCTTCGTACGCCCGATCTGCGTGGTAACGCCCTTCAAGCAAGTCTTGCTGAGCGTTAGAAGTGGCTGAATGAGTGAGGCGCAAATCAGAGGTCCGATCGGTTCGTTTGCTGACTCCTATGACAAGAAGCGCTCCGAGGGGGAGAATCCCCGCCAATGTTGCAATCAACCAGCGGCGGCGTACTAAGGATGATGATGCCGGTATCTCGTTGTCCGTCTCGGTCTGAGCGATTCGGCTCGCAGTCCCGTTCCTTGTCACACTTCCGATGAACCGGTAACCCCGCTTGGGGAGAGTCTCGATTAAGCGAGGGGTATCTGATTCGTCGTTCAGGGCCTCGCGCAATTTCTTGATCCCGTTGTAAAGGCCATGATCGGCATCCACAAAGGTACCGGGCCATATGCGGTTCTGTAGTTCTTCCCTGGTGACCAACTCCCCCGGTCGCTCCAGCAAGATTTGAAGGATTCGGAAAGGCTGCTCTTGCAGCCTAATCCTTACGCCCTGTTTGCGGAGTTCTCCTGTGCGCAGATCCACCTCGAAGACACCAAAGCGCACGAGCGAACCATCTGGCAGACCGTCCCCCATTCGCGCTTAACTCCAGCTCAATCCCCAGAAGTTTACTACTGGGACTTAACGAGCGAAAAGAGATGTCACTGTAAGACCAAGCAAGTCATAGACCTATCTAGATAAATGTTGAAGCGAGGCAGAAGAGATGCCGGGGATTGACTCCAGCGCCGAGTTCGGGCACCTCTTGTGGCCGCAGGTCCGTCAGTTCCAGGAAACGCGACACATCCAAGCTAAGGAGAATCATATGAAGATCCGTCTGAGCACTATAGTTCTGCTCCTCGGCGCACTTTCGGCTGCTAGCGCACAGTCGAATCGAGCCAAACATTGCTCGAATGCCACCAGCGCGGGCGAATGGGGATTCACTACCAACGGCGTGCTTGTTCTACCCACAGGAGCTGTCCCCGTTACTGCCGTGGGCCATTTTGTCGTTGACCTCAGTGGAAATCTCGAGGGCAGTCAGGTGAGGAGCGTAGGTGGCGGTGTTGCCCACGAAACCTTTACGGGAAACGTCACGACCAATCCGGATTGCACTGCCAAGTACACGATTAGTGTCTACGACGATTCTGGGAACCTCGTGCGTACGTCCCTTCTCGATGCCGTTTTCACAAACCGTGGCAGGAAAGCCCGCGTTGTCTTCGAATCCATCGTTCTGCCGGATGGCTCAAGTTTGCCCTCCGTACTCAGCATCGAGGGTGAGAAGCAATAGAGAGAAACGGAGGCACGGCAATCAGAACGGCGATTCCGCCGGGAATTCTCTCGGTGCAGAGAGAGCTTGGCGTTTCGCCGGCAAGGTGAGCTTAGGGGCCTGGTACCAATTGGAGAGCTAGGAGGATTCCAGTGCGATCCCACGTAATGTGTCTGTATCTGCTGGGCCTCAGTTTAGGACTATTTGCGCCCTCGAATGCGCAGGATGCAAAGGTTCTCGTCAAAACACGATCGGGCTGGGCACGAGGCGTGATTGAGGGCGACATACGGGCGTTTCGCGGCATACCCTTTGCTGCGCCACCCGTGGGCGATTTGCGCTGGAGACCGCCCCGTCCTCTCACACCCTGGACTGGAATCCGCGATGCCTCGGCATTTGGGAATCGGTGTCCCCAGATCGGGTCCGGAACGGTGATTGGAGACGAAGACTGTCTGGTATTGAATGTATTTACCTCTGCTCGCGGCGAAGAAGCCGAAGAAGACGAGAAGGAGGATGAGCTCCTGCCCGTCATGGTCTTCTTTCACGGCGGCGGCCACAAGCAAGGGTCATCCCAACGGCAACCCTTTGACGATCCCGTCCTCGCGACGCATGGCGTCGTTGTGGTTACAGTCGAGTATCGGCTGGGAGTGTTGGGATACTTCAG
>Ga0126373_10000036_pt1 | contig 138450 bp, 126 predicted proteins | sample PanSoiMetPlot_11_FD_92545 | JGI IMG/M metagenome (GOLD analysis project Ga0126373, IMG submission 92545) | Tropical forest soil microbial communities from Panama - MetaG Plot_11 | ecosystem: Environmental > Terrestrial > Soil > Tropical forest > Bulk soil | place: Panama | collected 2016-02-17
CGCTAGCTTCACGAACTGGTACACGTTGCCTTCTTTCGGCGGAGGCGGAACGCAGTCGAAAAGGAAGTCGCCATGAACTGCTGAACCATCTGAGGTCTTGACGTACATCGACAGTCCGCGGGCAGGGTTCCAACACAAGTCCCAGTCCCAGATATACACGTCCTCGTTTCCGGTGTTGAGGAGTCTGGTTTCCATCCTGATAGTGTCTGACATTCGATAAGTCTGACGGTCGGTCCTGACGGTCAAATCCAGTGGTGAAAGAATCGGCTTTGAAGGTCCGTTTGCTTGGGCAACAGCCGTCGAAGAGATGGCGGCAACTACGAAACACTCGCGCAGGAATCTCGATAAATTACGCACGTGCACACCCCAGACTTGCATGATCGTTGCTTTCCACAGTTATCTACTCCCGACTGCCATCAGAGTGGTGCCAATCGTGTCCGCAAAACCGACATTGTTGCGCCTTAGGTGTTCTTGCCAATTTGCCGCATTGGGGGCAGTAGTTCAGAAAGATCTCGTTTTGGTGTTCGTTCCGAATTCTCTGGCCCGTGCGCAATACAAATGCGTCGTATCCATCTCGCGCCAAGTCGAGGACGCGGGGATCATCAGACAACAACCTCCGAAGATGGCTCGCGGAATCCTTGACTTCTTTTTGCGCGGTCTCATCGCTGCGCCCAAGCGTCGCCTTCATTGTCGCCCCGATGTGGCTGAATGCGAGTCGTTCATGCTCGCTCATCAGGTGAGGGTAGGAATGAAAAATGTAACTCGCCTCGATTGACTCATTGATTTCGTCGTCGGGGCTCATGGCTAAGATTGTACGCGCGCCCAGTGTCACAGCCGCACTCTTCATCCGAAGATTGTCGGCGAGCGACGGACCAACCGAAGCGACTGACATCCGTAGTTATTACCGTATGGCCTGTGGCGCTAGCTGATCTTCCGAGCGTTTCGGTGCTTCGCACCGGGAGAATTTTCGACACTCCACCCCTGAAAGGGTACACGTTCGTAAACTTTCGCTCAGGTTCGGTCAACGTTCGATGAATGAGCCAGTTGCAAAAAATACCGTTTACAAACGTAAGCGGTCGCTAAACGCGTTCTATTGAGCTAGACAGTCTCGATGGGTCACAACAGACACCGCCCATACACAGGCCAGAAAATCCATCTTTTCGTTAGCGATTGTACGGAGCGCGGGAGCCGCGTCAAGCCTCTCCGCTTCGCTCCGACCGCTGGGGCGGCGCGCTGAGAAAACGCGCGGGCTTGACCCATCTCCCTCTCCGCTCCTGTCTTGTCTCCGCTAGGAAAAAATGGGAAGAAATGGACTGGTCCTCGGGAGACTTAGAAGTCATGCCTTCGTTTTCTAGCGGAGCAATTCGGCAAGAGGGCAAGAGTTCGGTCATAGGTCGAGCGCAGCGAGCCGAAGGGAAACCTTGACCGGTTTCTTGCACGCTCGCATGCTGCCCGCTTAAAACGAAACCTGCGAACCCCATCTCGTAAATGTCACTAGTCCCCGAAGCTGGGATTCTGCCGTCTTGCCTCAGCACCATTCCCGAAAGCGCACCGACTTCCATCTGCGCTGTTAAAATCGCTGCGAGGTGGCGCCCATGCAAGTTTGCGTTCGCGACGAGACGGCTTCGGGTCAGAGTCTGTGGGAGTCGTCGCTTGAGTTTCTGAGCGAGCGTATTACCGTGCGCGAATTGCTGCGCGAGCGTGTACATCACGAAGTGCGGGAGTTCAACCGGCAGCAAGATAAGCTCGTTTTTCATGGACTCGTTCAGCCGGAGGACGCCGAGCGCACGCTGAACGGCAGCAAGCTAAAGACGCACCGGCCGCTTGATTGGGAGGCGCAGTTCGCGCTGGCAGTTGAGGGCTTCTCAACCAATGCGTTCTTCATCCTAATCGACAACCGCCAGGCGGAGACTCTGGACGAAGTGTTTGTCGTTGGCCCGCAAACTACAGTGAGCTTTATAAAGCTCACTCCACTGGTGGGCGGTTAGGCGTGACAGGTCCTCACGGATCCCCTGCCTTTCAATTTTCATCCGACGACCCCTTGGCGGCCGAGCACGCTTTGGTGTGCGAATGGGTGCAGGAGGCAATCGCCAGCATTCCGGAGGATCGTTATTACCAGGACGTCGATTTGAAGGATTTTCCCAGCGGGCGAGAGCTGCTGGCCAGTTCGCCTGAGCGCGGCCGACTGCTCGTGCAGGCAGCTGTGGTGCAGGCAAAGTTCTGGCACGCCAGCAGAGAGAAGCTACGCGATCAAGCGGTTCGTGATGGGCAGGGGACCAATCTCGCTCGTGTACCAGGTTGGTCAGTGGCTCTCGGGGCCGAGTACAAGACGCTCGCGGTCATTGGGGCACTGCTCAGACGTAGTTTGCCGCTCGATCGGACGGACCTGATCCAGCTTCTGGAATGGCTGACGAAGACGGGACGTTCCTACGGCCTGCCAATTGGACAAGCGACTAAGTCTCTGGAACGCTACGCTGCCAAACATGGGATAGACGAGGAGATTCAAACAGCGGCACGGCGCTTCGCGGCCGTACTTCGCCAGGGTGGGGACAACGATGCCAAACGGCTTGCCACGCTGGTGGACCAGATTTGCGCTGTACTCCCACAGCAGGGTGAAGAAGACGAACCGGGCGAACTAAGGGCAGCCCCGACTGCATCTGTCGCTGGAGAGCAGTTGGTGCTCGTGCCTCTGAAAATCTTGCTCGGGATGTTGCCGGCCGATGTGGCCTCTGAGACCACCGTGTGTGGACCAGACCGGTACGCGATGCTCCCTCACTCTCCGCTAGCACCTGCGCACGGGTTTTTGACGAGATTACTCGAGGAAAAGATCCAAGCCGTAAAGTGGGGCACGGAGATGGATGCATTCGCAGCGGGGCAGGTAATTCTTGGGCTCGATCCGTCGCCCCGCAGCATGGTGCTGATAGCTGCGATGGAACGCCATATGGCTTCCTTGCTAGGTCCCAGCCTGGACTACAACGATCAACCCTTTTGGAAATCGCATAGCACCCTTCCGGGCATTGTAAGCAGGTTAGGGCGAGAGCCCGTGAGTTTGAACAGGGCCCTGCTGTTCGATTTAATCCTCTACCTCGCAATGCGACCTCATCATACGTTTCCGCGTGGGGCGAAGCTGTCGGACGAATCGGATAAGTGGTTACTGGAGGCAGTCGGAACGCTTACCGACGACGGCAGGAGCCTCACCGAGGGTGAGCGCTTTGTCCTCGCGCTTTGGCGGCTAGCGCGTGTTTTGGGGCCGTATCTCGGAACAACTCCACCCGACATCGCCCTTCTAACGCGTTGGATCGGTGATCGCGCTAAATACTTTCTGGTTCCTGGCGAAAGTTGGAGCGATGCAATGAACGCAAATATAGCCGCGTTGCCACGGACTGAGCAGGATCGATGGGTCGTTGTGTTGCGACACGCGCTGACCGCCACTGGAGCACGCCCTTCCGCGAAGTGGCTAAAGACCGGGCGCGAACTGGTGAAGACACTTGGGGAGGAAGGGGTCCGGCGGGCCATGGAGGATTGGTTGCCTAGGGTCGGAAATGGTCGTTCGCATACCATCGCAAAAGATCCGCGAGGGATTGGCGATACGATCCACGACGAAAACGCCAATGTCCTGCGAGGTTTTCTATGGCTGCTTCCCTTGCTCAAGCGGCGCGACGGCGACGCGAGGTTAGCGGCAGCTGTGGCGTTTTCTGCGTATCGAAAAGTACCGGGCGTTGGTCCCCGTGCCGTGAAGGTCGGGAACGCAGCCGTCTATGCGCTTTCAGAGATGGTCGGACCTGAGGCTATGGGGCAACTGGCCATGCTAAAAGTGCGGGTAAGGTTCGGTACAGCGCAGAAAGAGGTCGAGAAGGCGTTCGATGCAGCCGCGCGCGAGTTGCAGTTGCCGCGTGAGGAGATCGAAGAGCTGAGCGTCCCGGATTGTGGACTTGCGAACGTTGGCGTCCGCGAGGAGGGATTCGGCGACTACCGAGTAAGGGTCGGGGTTAAGGGAGGCGATGTTGAGGTGCACTGGTTCGACGGAAAGAGCAAGTTGCTGAAATCCGTTCCCGCTTCGGTCAAGAAGGAACACGCCGAGGAGTGGAAAGATTTGCAGGGCGATATTAAAGATCTGCAGGCCATGATTTCGGCCCAGAAAGAACGGATCGACGGACTCTTTCTAGAGCAGAGAACTTGGCCAGCGAGCGTGTGGCGCGAGCGGTACATCGACCACCCGGTGGTGGGCACGATCGGCCGGAGACTGATCTGGTGCGTGGATGGCGTTGCCGTGACAATGATCGAAGGCCAGGCTCAGGATCTCGAAGCACAGACTGTTGCCATAGCCGATGCTTCGGCGGTTACCCTGTGGCATCCTGCAGGCCGAAACGTCGAAGAAGTGTTGGCGTGGCGGCGACGCATCGAATCGGCTGGCATAGTGCAGCCGTTCAAGCAGGCGCACCGAGAAGTCTACCTGGTGACGGATGCGGAGCGACGCACTGAACGTTATTCCAACCGGTTCGCGGCACATATCCTTCGGCAGCACCAATTCAATGCACTGTGCGGCGCGCGGCGTTGGAAGAACAAGCTGCGGCTGATGGTCGATGACGAATATCCACCGGCTAGTCGCGAACTTGCCGCCTGGGGAATTAGGGCGGAGTTCTGGATCGAGGGCGTCGGCGATGCCTACGGGCACGATACGAATGAAGCAGGGACATACTTGCGGCTGGCCTCCGACCAGGTCCGCTTCTACCGGACCGGGGCTGCGCTGAACACCGCACATGCCGGGGGTGGCGGCTACCGCACGCGAGCGTTAGGTCCTGGCACAGACGAAGTCAACGAACCGCTGCGGATGGATGAAGTTCCGACGCTGGTCTTTTCGGAGATCATGCGTGACGTCGATCTGTTCGTGGGTGTGGGATCGATTGGCAACGATCCGGCATGGCAGGACGGCGGACGCGAGACGCGGTATGGGGAATATTGGCGGAACTATTCGTTTGGCGAGCTTTCTGCGACTGCCATTTCGCGACGTGAGACACTGGAGCGATTGATTCCGCGGCTCAAGATTGCGAACAAATGTGTGCTGAGCGATCGGTTTCTGTTGGTGCAAGGGACGCGGCGGCGTTACAAGATTCACCTCGGCTCGGGGAACATTCTGATGGAACCGAACGATCAATACCTCTGCGTCGTCCCCGATGCGAAGGCGCGTGCGGTTACGCCGCAGGTGTACCTGCCATTTGAAGGGGACGGAACTCTGTCGATCATCTTAAGCAAGGCGTTCTTGCTCGCAAATGACGGGGCGATCAAGGACCCGGTGATTCTCCGGCAACTTGGGGAGTGATCTCACGCGTCACTTGTGACTCTTTACCGATCGTTACGGCTACGCATTTATGAGATGGATTCTAGGACATCTACGATATCGCGGTGCGTCCGTTGTGGGATTGCGTGCCACTGCGCGTCTCAAGCTCCCGCGCTAGGCGCTTGTTTAGAAGTTCTTGAGCCTTCCTTGCTTTGCGAGTCTGAACCTCTCGAAACACTACATCAACTTCTTCAGCAGCCATTCGTTCACCTCGCGCGATCGGTCCGAGCGTGTTCATCAATAACAATTGAATACCAACTAGTTCGGTGAATATGTGCACGTCCAGACCTTTCTGGAACCCCTGTCCCAGTTGCTGTGTGATGCACTCTCGTGCCCAGTCGCACACGGTCTTGCCCGTCGACCACGCTCGTTCCTGAAGAGCGATGTATTCCGCTTCTGTCACTCGTGTGGACACCGTTCGCGACCTTACCGGGCGGCGACTGGATGATTTCTTCACTCTTGCAAACTCGGTTATTTCCGCACTCATCGGCCCTTCCTTCGTATATCGCAGCTAAACGGACAGTCAGCGGATCTCATTCAACGCATCCCATTGACCATAGCCACAGCTCGATTCAAGAGTCCAATGAATTTTCGGCACACACTTATTCCTGCAGCTCATAAGTGATTTTCTTGGGTATTCCTAAAGCCCGGTGCCGTAAAACAACGTTTTCAAACACTTGTCAGTTATAACCTGGCGTTATAAGCACGTGCAGAAAACTCATTGGACATGCGGGCGCGCGAGGACTCAGAGTGGTTAACATTTGCGATTTCGACAATGGGATCGCAACCGGTCGCGGGGCCAGCAGACGACTGGGCACCGCTCCATACCAGCCAGGAGTCAATCACTATGCCCCAGCCAATTACTATCAGGAAACCCGTCCTGCCCCATTTGGTTAACACCCACAAAGCAGCCGAGCTCCTTGGCCGCTCAACAGCGACTTTGAAGCGTTGGCGAGCCGAGGGCGTTGGGCCAAACTGGATAGAACTCCAAGGTCGTGTCAGTTATGATGTCAACGTTCTTCTCGAATACATCCAGAAGAACACACGAGTTGCTTCCGTGCGGGCTGCGATGGAGGAGGCTCGTGAAGCTGTTTAGGAAACCGAAGTCCCCGTTTTACTGGTACGACTTCACAGTGCGGGGAAAACGATACCGTGCTTCGACGCAGGAAACCAAAGCGGCCAGAGCCGGAAAGATCGCCGGCCTCAAACTAGCGGCGGCCCTGCAGGGAAGTGATCCACTGGACAGAAAGGCCCCGACCTTGCGGGAGTTTTCGTCCCGGTTCTTGGACTGGGTTAAGTCTGCCAGATTGGAGAACGATACTCAGCGGTATTACCGCAACGGTTGGAGGTTGTTGAAAGCCACACCGATTGCCGGGATGAAGTTGGATCACATCACATCGGATGATGCGGAAGCGTTGCGCTTTCCCGGGTCATCCGCCAACGCCAACAATGCACTCCGCACTTTGAGGCGGATGCTCAACAAGGGGAAAGAATGGAAGCTGCTCTGGAACGTTCCAGAGTTCAAGCTGTTCAAGGAAGAGGGGCGCTCGTTGCGGCTGGACGAGGAAGCAGAACGCAAGCTTCTTCCAGTTGCGGAGCAGCCGCTCAAAGACATCGTGATCTTGATGCGTGATACGGGAATGAGAAACGTCCGTGAGCTTTACCGAATGCGCATTGAGAACATCGATTGGAACGGTCGGGTGATCTTTAATCCGAACAGCAAGACGCTGAAAGGGAGAAGATTCATTCCTATGAGCGATCGGGTTCTGGATCTTCTGATGGTCCGTTGCGCCGGTCGGACGGAAGGATGGGTTTTCCCATCAGTTCGGAAGGGAAAACATATCGGCGCTGCGTTCGTGAACAGGCAGTGGGTCAAGGCTCGTCGGGCGGCCGGATTGCCTGAAGATCTGGTGCTGTACTGCGCTCGACACGATTTCGGAACTTACGTTCTGAGTCGAACTGGAAATCTGAAAGCGGTGATGGATGCGATGGGACATGCAGATGTGAAAATCGCAATGAACTATCAGCACCCAGAGCTGGAGATTGTGCGTGATGCGATTAACTCACGGCACACTTTACGGCACACCGCCGAAACCACTAACTAGATAAGTAATTGATTTCTTAGGTAGAACCAGGGAAATTCCGAGCCACCGCAACATTGACTCTGGATCAGCATATCGGGGTTCGAATCCCTGGGGGGCAGCCAACTGATACTACTAGAGTTAATCCATTCTGAGTTTCTGCAAATCCGGCCATGCGGGCAGACTGGCTGGAGTACCGAAGGCTGGCACTTGTGCGGCGGTATTGCGCTCGGTGGCTTTGTACCTACCTGTCATCCGAACCAAAGGCTGATCTCGGTGTGAACCATCTCGCCGATCTCGGGCGGACGTAAGTCGAGGCATATTGCACAATGAATAAGCCGAGACACCCGCGTTCAGCCGCGCAAACTATCGATGGAGACGGCCGCTCGCCGGCGCGAAGCACACGCCGTGTACTCATCGTCGCTGTGCCGCCGGTGCGAACGCTCGATGTGTTCGGACCGCTGGAGGTGTTTGGCGATGCCAACCGCTCTCGAAGCGACGGGCAGATCTACGACGTTAGTGTCGTCGCGGCGGGAACCGATCGCGACGTTCTGAGTCATCTCGGCCTTCCAGTTCGCACGGATCAAACATACGACAAGTACTGTGGTCCAATCGACACCCTGCTTGTCGCCGGCTACGACGGCGTTTCCAAAATCCGATACGAACGCGAGTTTCTAAACTGGCTCAAGGAGAAATGTGCCAGCAGTCGGCGCTTTGGTTCGGTCTGCACTGGCGCGCTCGTCCTGGCTGAGGCCGGCCTTCTCGATGGGCGTCGCGCCACGACTCACTGGAACTGGTGTGAGGAGCTTGCCCGCGACTACCCGCGCGTGACCGTGGACCCCAGCCCCATCTATGTTCGAGACGGAAACTGCTACACCTCAGCAGGGGTAACTGCCGGTATCGACCTCGCGCTCGCCTTTGTGGAGGAGGATCTGGGCAGGGCTATCGCTCTCAAGGTTGCTCGAATGATGGTAGTGTTTCTGCACCGGCCGGGCGGTCAATCGCAGTTCAGCGCGACTCTCATGGCGCAGACTTGTGCCAGCCGGCCCCTCGGTGATTTGCTCGCCTGGCTTCCTGACAACATCCGGCGCGACCTCTCCGTTGGAAGTCTTGCCCGGCGCGCCGCCATGAGTCCGCGGAACTTCGCGCGCCTTTTTCAACAGGAGGCGGGCAAAACGCCGGCGCGATATGTAGAGGACCTCCGCCTTGAAGCTGCGCGCCGCCAGATTGAATCGACAGCGATGACCCTTGAAGAGGTTGCGACCTCCTGCGGCTTTGCTTCCGGGGAGGTCTTTCGTCGCGCCTTCGTTCGTCGCCTCGGCGTTACACCCCGTCAATACAGGGCTTCGTTTGGGCACGCTCGCGTGCGGTAATCCTCCCTCAAGCCGAATGGCAGGAATGGTTGTTTTTTTGTCTTCAGTCGCTCGCTCCCATCGAATCCATGCTCGCATCCAATACGTCACAGTGATGGCGACCTGGCCCAGAACATATCTTCAGGAGAACGATGATGAATAACCTTGACCTCATGTTGAAACGCAACCAGGAGTTCGCTGCCCCTCTGCCATCGCTTCGACAGTCTTTGCAGACTTTGAAAGCGGTAATCATCGGTTGCGCCGATATGCGCGTGGATCCCGCTTATGTGCTTGGGATCAAGCCCGGTGAGGCCGTCGTAATAAGAAACATCGGTGGTCGAATCACCCCCGGACTGCTGGAAGAGTTCGGTCTGCTCGGGCGAATCGGAGAGGTTGCCAAAACGGTTCCGGGAGGCGGCGGGGAGTTTCATTTGATCGTTCTTCACCATACGGATTGCGGCATTACCCGCCTCGTGAAAGACCCAGCCATGCTGGCGCACTATTTTCAGATACCGGAACAGGATCTTGAGTCAAAGTCCGTCCCCGATCCGCGCAAGGCGGTGGCTGTCGACGTTGCTGCGCTAAGGGCGATTCCGGCGTTGCCGAACCAGTGGCTCATTTCAGGCCTCGTTTACGACGTCGCAACCGGACTTGTCGAGGTTGTCGTACCCTCAGCGCCAATTCGTACCGCCAAAGCAGCCTGATGATCGAGGGCGCGGCCCGCATTGAGAACTGTGCTGGAACTTAGTGCGCCTTGAACCAGAACGGTCCACGCTGGCAGCGGGAGCGCACCTGGAGCCATCCAGGCTGGCCGTCATGTTTCGGCTAGGGAACCAGTGTGTCTCCCCACGCTTCGTTGATCCCAACGGTAGGGCCGCTTTGCATCACGGCACAGGAACAGCGCGTGAAGTACGGGTTTTCAACTGCTGCATAAAAAAGAGATAAATCACAATGAGCCTTCCTTTGTTCGTGAGCCCGAGAGCGAAACCGGAGAGGACAACGCGGCTGCTCCGTGTGGGCTGCCTGATCTTCGAACGGATGGATCAGATTGACTTTACGGGACCGTTTGAAGTTCTTTCGCGCATGCCGGATACAACCCTCCAGATCATCGGGAAGAATCGTGCACCTGTCCGCGACGTGCAGGGGCTTCGGCTCTCGCCGGACGTGAGGATCGCGGAAGCCGAAGTACTTGATGTTCTGCTCGTGCCCGGTGGCCATGGGCAACAGGCGCTGATGCACGATGAAGAAGTGCTTGAACTCATCCGCAAGCACGTTCAGAGGAAAAAACTCCTGTTTTCTGTCTGCACCGGAGCCCTGCTCTCTGGTGCGGCGAGCGTACTTAGAGGAAGGCAGGTGACTACTCATTGGAGTACTCGGGGTCTGATCCGGTATTACGGAGCGGTGCTTGTGGATGCAAGAGTCGTGGTCGATCGCGACCTCATCAGCGCCGCCGGCGTGACGGCTGGACTCGATGGGGCGCTGGCGCTGGTCTCTCTCTTGCGCGGAGATGCCGCCGCTCAGGAGATCCAGCTTGACATTGAATATGCGCCGAACCCTATTTTTAACGGCGGTACTCCCGACAGCGCGCCAGCCGATGTGCTCGATAGCTTTCAGAAGAAGTATGAGCCAATCGGAACTGCGAGGGAGAAGGAGGCAATTCGCTATGCCCTTATGGAGGATCAATGTTCTTGAAATTGAATAATGTTGCGTTCTGTGCTCTTGTCCTTCTGCCAATGGCAGCTATCGCTCCGGCGCCGATGTCTTCTATGGCTCACGCCTCGGCGGCAAGCGCGCGCCACGCAGAAGAGGCTGCGATCGAGCGGGTAATGAAGCAGTTTCACGACGCCGTCGTCACTCATAATGGGGCCGCGCTGTCCGGCTTGTTCTTGCCCGATGCCAATATCTGGCTCAACGTGCTGACCGGCGACGCATACGATCGGGCTCAGGCGAAGGGGACGAAGGGCCCGAAGGTTCGGGTGGGCAGCTATCGTGATTTCGCGAAGTTCGTCTCGACGACGTCCAAGACTTTAGACCCAGAACACAGCAACGTCGTCATTCACACGGATGGCACAATTGCCGCGGTCTATTTCGATTTTGTTTTCAATATAGATGGGAAAGCCGAAAACCGGGGAAACGAGACTTGGCAACTGGTCAAAACCGCGGATGGCTGGCGGATCGCCGCGATCTGCTATTCATCCGATCCCGCCACACTGCAATAACGACTGTCGAGGCCCGTAGACAGCATTGTAGGAGGTTGTAATGGCAGACACCAAGACCCTTATTGAGCAGGCGTACTCCGCATTCAACATGCGGAACATCGACGGTGCATTAGCGCTGATGACGCACGACGTGAGCTGGCCCAAGGCTTCGGAGGGCGGCAAAGTTATCGGAAAGGAGGAGATCCGCGCCTATTGGATTCGACAATGGCGCGAGTTCGATCCCCATGTCGAACCGCTGGCAATCACCGAGGAAGATGGAGGCAAAGTCCGCGTCAGAGTGCGCCAACTCGTCAAAAACACTCAAGGGGATGTTCTATCAGACAGCGAAGTTCTCCACGTATTCACTTTGAACTCCGATCTTATCGCAGCCATGGACCTTGGAGAGGACGCCGATTCTCCTGCTGGTCCGTCTGCCGCATTCGCACACCGGTCCTGACTGGCGACGCGGCACCTGATGGCGCGCATAGGCTGACTTGGGCATTCGGCTGTGACACCGCCCCGTTCAAGACAAATCTGTTGCGCCAAAGCAGAAGGCAATGCTCAGCAAAACGATGACAGCGGTTCGACAGCGTTCGCCACACGCGCCGCTCGCACAGAGTCAATTTGCGCTTTGAGTCGGCCGTTCTTTCGCGTGAGAAACGAGCGCGTCGAAGCGAGAATCTCCGTGAAGTGGCTTCAATAGTGGATCCTTGGCCATATCCGCCGCCATCTGCGCCGGCAGTCCATGGTCAATGGCCTGGGACAGATACGAAATGGCCTCCTCGGGCTGGCCAGTTCGCGCAAGCAGAGTGGCCAGGTCATATTTCGTCACGGCAGTCTCCGGTTGATCGGGCCCCAGCACCCGTCCTTCGACGTCCAGCGCGCGAAATAAATACTTCTTCGCCTCCTCGTCTCGACCCAAGTCCCGCTCAATTTCGCCCATGTTCAACAGGGCATTAACGGTCGAGAGATTCTCGGGACCCTCCACCTTGAGGTGGATCTCCAATGACTCTGCTTGCAATTTTTCGGCCTCTACGGATTGGTGATTCTCGGCCAGCATGATCGCCAGATTGTCCATCGTCACGAGTGTGTAATGTGCCTCCGGGCCCAGAATGTGTTTTTGCTTCTCGAGAACATCTCGATTCAATCGGACTCCTTCAGCGCTGTTCCCCTCTGTCGACAAAGTGAATCCGAGTTCGCTCTCGGTCGCCAGCGTGTCTGCGTGGTCGGGTCCAAGCAACTGCTGCTGTGTGGCGAGCAGCTTCCGCTCAAGTTTCTCCGCGTCCGCCAGCTTCCCCTGCTGCTGTAACGCCCACGCGAGGTCGTGTGCCGTATTCATGGCTTCCCGGCTGTTTGGCTGCCCGGCAGCGCCACTAATGCTGATCCCACGCTCGAATACCGATTGTGCGTGCGCAAACAGTCCCTGATACATGTACGCCCTGCCGATCACATGCATCAGGCTGACTTGAACTTCGGGCTCTTTTGCGAGTCCAGTGGTGATATCCTTCTCGCCCTTTTTAAGAAGTTGTCCCGCGGTAACCGTGCCTCCAACTTTTTCACTCGGGTCTGAGGCCTGGAAAATTCCGGTCATGAACTCCGCGATGCGATCTGCCCGGTCGCGCTGGCGAAGCGCCGCATCGCGCTCTCGGCGCGCCACTCTCCCCTGCATAATCACCCCCGTGATGCCGCCGATCAGCGCTACGAAAGCGAGGGTCGAAAGCACCACCGCCATCCGGTTCCGGCGCACAAATTTCGCCGCCCGGTATGCCACGGTGTCAGGCCGGCTGCTGATCGGCTCGTGCCGCAAGTAACCATCCAGGTCCTCAGCCAATGGGATAACCGAGGGATAACGCTCGCCCGGTATCTTCTTCAGCGCCTTTGCAACGATGGTATCTAGGTCGCCGCGGAGTTCACGGTAAAGGCGCTCTGGTGTAGTGGATCGATTCGCGGCCGTTTTCTCTGCTCTAGGCCCCGACCGTTTTGTGACCTCCGACATGCGCGGCGCCTCGACGTCGAGCACCGCCTTCAGCAGGTCCGCCGGCGAATGGAGCCCCGAGCCGGCTGGATGTTGGCCGGTTAGCAAAACAAACAGCAGGACCCCCAGCGCGTAAACATCGGTTGCAGTCGTAACCGCTTGAGCCGTCAGTTGCTCCGGAGCGGCGTACTGCGGAGTCAGAGCCGAGCCGCCCTCATGGGTCAGCAAGGTTGCAGCGCCCGCCTGCTCCTCGCCCTCCAGCAGCTTGGCAATCCCAAAATCCAGTAACTTGACGTTGCCTTCCCCTGTTACCAGCACATTTGAAGGCTTGATGTCCCGGTGAATAATGAGGTTGGTATGCGCATGTGCAACCGCGGCCAGAACATCGAGAAACAATCGCACGCGAGCTTCGATACTCAGCTTGCGCTCCTCGCAATACTGGTCGATGGCAAGGCCGTCGATATATTCGAGAATGAGATAGGGCTGGCCATGAGGTGCAATGCCCGCATCCAGCAGTTCGGCAACATGAGGATGGCTCAGCCGGCCGAGAATGCTGCCCTCGCGCTTAAAGCGCTCTTCGGTTGCCGTGCCGGCCAGCGCGATATTCACAAACTTGACCGCAGCCTGTCGTTCGAATCTCCCATCGCTGCGCTTGGCGAGCCACACCGCTCCCATGCCCCCTTGGCCGATCTGCGACACCAGGGTGTAGGCGCCGACTCTCTGTCCGGCAAGTCCGGCTGAAGGCGGTGCTGCCGCACCTTCCAGGAAACCTTCTTCCCGTAGGCGCCCCTGCTCCTCCAGTAAGGACCTCAACATGGTTACCAGCGCCGGGTCCTTCTCGCTCAGAGAACGGAGCCAAGCTTCGCATGCAGCCGGCTCCATCTCGAGCGCTTCGTCGAGATAGGGACTCACCTGTTGCCAGTGGTCGGGACTCAGGGTGGACATTGTGGTCTCACAACTGCAAATCTTGCCTCAGGCTCCGGTGAAGATAGATCCGGGCCTTCTCCCACTTGCGCTGGACGGTCCGCTCCGATACGCCATAGATCCCTGCGATTTCGCCAAACGAAAGGCCGCAGAAAAACTTCAGGTCCACGATCTGCGAGAGCGAGCCGTCTACTTTGGACAGCTCGTCTAACGCTTCGCTGATGCGGGTGAGTTCATGATCATCGGCAGCATCGGCGCCCACATCCGACGTCAACGATGTGATCTCGAATCGCCCGCCGCGCTTGATGGCGAGCCGATGGCGCGCATGATCGATGATCAGCCCGCGCATCACTCGGGACGCGTACGCCATAAAACGGCCTTCATCGGGAAATGAGCGACCCTGATGCGCGGCCATCTCAAGGTAAGCCTCGTGGAGCAAGGTAGTTGCGCTGAGACTTAGTACCGCTCCTCGACGTACCAGTTGGCGCTTGGCCAAGCGGTGCAATTCAGCGTAGAGGACGTCAAAAAGTTTGCTGGCGGCAACTCCGTCCCCGTGTTCAGCCTCATCGAGCAATGCCGGGATGTTGGCGTCGGTCATATCTCCGCGCCGCCTTTGTGCGCGACAGGCTCTCGCATCTCAAGCAAATAGTCAAGGTAGGCTGCCCAATGGAATTAGTCCGGTCTAGACCTTAAATAGTGTAGATAAGGGTTAAATCGTTGCCCCGTCACGGCGCAGGAAAACGATTTCGTCAGACATCCCTGGTCCGAATGCAAGAATCTGCAAGGAGGCTCCCTCCTTGCCAGGGCTTAACTATGTCGAGGTACCCTCTGGCAACCCATGCATCTATCTTTAAGAGCGGCGTCGATCGACTTTCATTGCTTTGGCAAGCTAGTTCGTCCGCCATCGAATCCCTCGATATCACGCTCAAGATTCCAGGCGCGACGCTTCAGCGGAGGATCGCTGCATCTGCCGGTCGAATGGACGTCGTGGCCGCATTGCTGAGCGGGAGAGTTACCTCGAACATGGATCCCTCGCCGGCCTTGCTGTTCACTCGAATCGCGCCCCCATGCTGCTGCACAATCCAGCGCGCAATGGACAAGCCCAGTCCCGACCCGCCCTGGGTACGACTCCGTGCCTTATCAACCCGGTAGAATCTCTCGAAGATCCTCTCCTGTTCCTCCGCCGGAATTCCTACTCCGCGATCTTCGACCATGATAACTGCACGGTGCTCGGCCTTCGCGAGGATCAACCGGATGTGCCCGGGTTCCGCACTGTATTTCACTGCATTGTCCAGCAGGACCTCCAGAACGCGACGCAATGCCGACTCATCGCCCAATACTGCAATCTCCTCGGAGGTGATCTCCGCCGAAAATTCCAGCCCGCGTGCCCGGATCACCGGCCCCCACGCGTCCGCCACGCGCTGGACCAGAACCCTGGGATCCAGCGGTCCGATTTCCAGCGTCTCCCTTCCAGAGTCAGCCCGCGCCAGTGCCAGCAATTGCTCCAGCAGATGGGTGGTTCGCTCCGTTTCCCCCAGAATATGTCCTAGCGCCGTCCGGTACTCCTCCGTATCCCGGGAGCGCCGCAACGTGAGCTCCGCTTCAGTGCGGATGAGCGAGATCGGCGTCCGTAGTTCGTGCGAGGCATCGGCGGTAAATTGACTCACTCGCCGGAACGCAGCTTCGATGCGATCCAGCATCTCATTCAGGGTGTCTGACAATCGCTGCAGCTCATCCCCAGTGTGCAGTTTTTCCAGCCGGCTGCTCAGGTTGGAACCGCTGACCATTCGAGCCGTCCGGGTCAATTGATCCACCGGAGCCAACGCCCGGCGGCTGAGCCAGTAGCCCACGCCCGCGGCCAGCAGCAGCCCCAGCGGCGCCACCATCCAAAGGTATTCCTGAAACGCTTCCAGGGTTTCATGCACCTGGCGCGCTGAAAGCCCGAAGTGGACAAAGAATCGCCCACCCCCCGTATTGACCCAGCGTGTGATAAACCGGAGGTGCCGCTTGCCAAGGGTCAGGTTCTGGAACGACTCGCTGCCGTCAGCCAGCGAGGGCTGCCAGGCCAGCTGCCGGCCGCGAAAAGCCGGGGACTGAAAGATGAGATTACCGCTGTGGTCGTAGATCTCCAGGTACTCTCCCGAGTCTGCATAACTCCGCTGTAATTGGTCCTGCAAGGTAGCGTTGGAAGCGTCCGGAGGTTGCGACTCTAACAGCGTTTGCAGGTCCGCGACTTCATCGCGCAGGTTGTCATCGGTAATCGCGTACAGGTGGTATCTCAGCGTCAGCCACATCCCGGTGGCGAAGACAATCTGTGCCACCGCGAAGATAGCCAGATACCACAGCGTCAACCGTGATCCAATGGAGAGCCGTTTCATTCCCGATTATCCGACCGGATCGCGTACCCGACCCCTCGCACCGTGTGAATCAGTTTCTCCTGCGATCCCGAATCCACCTTCTTCCGCAGCATATGCATGAACACGTCGAGAGTATTTTCCCCGATCTCGCGTGTCAGTCCCCACACGGACTCAATCAGTATTTGTCGCGGCACGACCTTGCCTCCCCGGTACATCAGGCACTCCAGCAGCCCATACTCCGTTCGGGTGAGCGTCAGCCGTGATGGGCCCCGATGCACGTCGCGGCTGGCCGGATCCAGTACCAGATCCGCAATCTGCAACTGGGGATCCTGGGTGACATTGGTTCTCCTCTTCAACGCTCGCAACCGCGCCAGCAAGACTTCAAAGGAGAACGGCTTGGTCATGTAATCATCGGCCCCTACATCCAGGCCTCGCACCACGTCGGGAACGCTGTCCTTCGCGGTCAGCATCAGCACGGGTGTCGGGTTCTTATCGCTGCGCAGTCGCTTGGCTAACTCGTAGCCATTCAGTTTCGGCAGCATCACGTCCAGCACAATCGCGTCAAATTCATACCGGGACGCCATTTCGAATCCGTCGAGGCCGTCGTAAGCGCAGACTACGGAATGCCCCTCCTCCGTCAACCCGCGTCGCAACAGGTTGGCCATTCGCAATTCGTCCTCTACGACCAGCACCTTCATGGTGAGTCCTGCCCTGGATGCTACTCTTATACCCCGAGACTCCTGAAGATTGGCTGAAGTCATGCTTCCAGGGGTAGCGGGATCGTCAGCACCCCGCCCACTCGCATGCCTGCCCCGGGTCCGGCCCTACTCCCGCCAACGCCGCCTTACTGGCCTCGATACAAATGATCTGCGCGATTTCTCGAATCGAGGTACACTGGCGGCCTCAGTCGAGACGCCCATCCCAGCCACGTGGGAATGATGCCTCGACTCCCGGCCCACGCCAGCAGCGTCTGAAGCCGTAATCCACTAGCAGGCCATACGACCAAGTCCCCGGGCTCCAGCGCCACACAGGAGTATTCGTCATGCCCGAGACCAAATTGATTGCAGAGCGCATCCGTCTTCAGCAAGCTCAACTAGGCCACGCAGCCTGGAAGAAATGGGGCCCCTACCTCAGCGAAAGGCAATGGGGCACGGTTCGTGAAGATTACAGCGAGAATGGAAGCGCCTGGGACTACTTCAGCCACGACCAAGCTCGCTCCCGCGCCTACCGTTGGGGTGAGGACGGCCTCGCCGGCTTCTCGGATGACAAGCAGTTCCTGTGTTTTTCGCTCGCCCTCTGGAACGGCAACGATCCCATTCTCAAAGAGCGACTGTTCGGCCTTACCAACAATGAAGGCAATCACGGCGAGGACGTCAAGGAGTATTACTTCTACCTCGACAGCACTCCCACCCACTCCTTCATGAAGTACCTCTACAAATATCCCCAGGGTGCCTTTCCTTATGCAGATCTCGTAAACACGAACCGTGCTCGCACCCGCACGCAACAGGAATATGAGCTGATCGATACTGGAGTGTTTGACGAGGATCGTTACTTCGACGTTTTCGTTGAATACGCGAAAAAAACTCCGGAAGACATCCTCATCCAGATCACGGTCTGCAATCGCGCTTCCCACGCCGCCACGATCCACGTCCTGCCTCAACTGTGCTTCCGAAATACTTGGTCCTGGACCCCCAATGCCCTAAAACCGCGCATGCGCGAAGGCGACGAGCCGCGAGAACTCTCCGTGGTCATCGCCGAGCACGCCCAACTTGGCGTGCGGCATTTCTACTGCGACCAGCCGGTTCCGCTGCTGTTCACCGAGAATGAAACGAACAACGAGCGGCTCTTTCAGAAGCGGGGCAGCTCGCCTTTCGTCAAAGACGCCTTCCACAACTACCTTATTCACCACCGCAAGGAGTTAGTGAACCCAGAGCAGACCGGCACCAAGGCCGCCGCGCATTACGAACTCACCGTCCCCGCAAAGGGCGAGTCCGTGATCCGCCTGCGCCTGCTCAATCCCGAGTCCTCCATACCCGGTGTTGTCGTTGATGACGCCAAAACAGCCCCGTTTGGTAAGGACTACGAGCGAACCTTTAAGACCCGCCGTGAGGAAGCCGACCAGTTCTATGCTGAGCTCACGCCGTCGGCCGCCACCGACGACGAACGTCGCGTTCTCCGCCAGGGGCTTGCCGGCATGCTTTGGAGCAAGCAGTATTACTACTTCGAGCTCGATAGCTGGCTCTCCGACCACGGCCATGCGCCCTTGCGCGGCAAGATGAAGCCCGGCACTCGCAATGCCAACTGGTTTCACATGGTCAACGACGACATCATTTCGATGCCCGACAAGTGGGAATACCCCTGGTATGCCGCATGGGATCTGGCTTTTCACACCATCGCGCTCGATGCCGTCGATCCCGATTTCGCCAAGCAGCAACTGCTCCTCGTGCTGCGCGAGGTCTATCTGCATCCCAACGGGCAGATCCCGGCCTATGAATGGAACTTCGGCGATGTAAATCCGCCAGTACACAGCTTTGCCGCTCTCTTTACCTACAACGCAGACAAGGCGCTTCGCGGCAAAGGCGATCTCGACTTCCTCAAACACGTCTTTCAGAAACTGCTCCTGAACTTCTCGTGGTGGGCGAATCGCAAGGACCCTCAGGGCCGGAATCTATTCGAAGGCGGCTTCCTCGGCCTCGACAACATCGGCGTCTTCGACCGCAGCGCTCCCCTTCCTACTGGCGGATATATGGAGCAAGCCGATGGCACGGCATGGATGGCGCTGTTCTGCCAGAACATGCTCGAAATTTCACTCGAGCTTGCCCAAACCGATTCTTCTTATGAAGAGCTGGCTATGAAGTTCGTGGAGCACTTCTTCTGGATTGCCGGCTCCATGGACCGGATCGGCGAGAACCGGGACGAACTCTGGGATGAGGAAGATGGCTTCTTCTATGATGTCCTGCACTTTCCCAACGGCGAAGCCATGCGCCTCAAGGTCCGCTCCATGGTTGGACTCCTGCCCCTGTGTGCGGCTACGGTCATTCCCGAAAAATACCTCACCCGCTTTCCGCGCCTGCGCGACCGTGCTGCCGAGTTCCTCCGCCGTCGCCCCGAACTCACCGTGAACATCCATCCACCCGACAAGCCCGGCTACGATGGAAGGCATTTGCTCGCCGTGTGCAACGAGGACAAATTGCGCCGCATTCTTACCCGCATGCTGGATGAGGCGCGATTCCTCGGCCCCCACGGTATTCGCTCGCTTTCCCGCTGGCACCTCGATCATCCCTATGAGTTCGATGTACACGGAGATCGTTACTCCGTGCAGTACCAGCCGGCCGAATCGACCACCAGGATGTTTGGCGGAAATTCCAATTGGCGGGGACCGGTCTGGTTCCCCATCAACCTCCTCATTATTCGCGCCCTCCTGCAGTTCTACTCGTATTACGGCGACTCCTTTCAAATCGAATGCCCGACTGGCTCGGGCAGGAAGATGAGCCTGTGGGAAGTCGCGCGCGAGATCAGCCGGCGCCTGGTCTCAACCTTTCTCCGCAACCCCGACGGGCGCAGGCCTGTTTATGGCCATACCGCGAAATTCCAGAACGACCCCTATTGGCGTGATCTGATTCTGTTCTACGAGTATTTCCACGGCGATAACGGCGCGGGGATCGGGGCCAGCCATCAGACCGGATGGACCGGAGTTGCCAGTCGCCTCATCCAACTCTGTCACCGGGACGGGGCTGCCTTCCTGCGATCGGCGCCGCGCGAGGCCGTTCACAAGGCTGCGACTTATTCCGGGGTGGAGGGCTGAACCAATATAAACACAGCTCTCCAGCCCTGCATGGCCAAGCTATTTAGCTCATCGCAACTTTTTTCACTCATCGTCGCAACCGAAACCGCCTTTTCAGAATCTATTTGGCGCACGCGTTCTCCACTGCCGCGCTCGCCGTTTCGTCGAATTTACTCCTGAAAGGCGATTTGTGAACAAACGCAAATTGGGTACCACCACTCTCGAAATCACTCCTCTTGGCTTTGGCGCATGGGCCCTGGGCGGCGGAGGATGGGAGTTTGGCTGGGGACCCCAGGACGACCAACAATCCATCGGCGCCATTCACCGCGCCTTGGACCTCGGAATCAATTGGATTGACACCGCCGCGGCATATGGTCTCGGCCATTCCGAAGAAGTCATTGGTCGGGCGCTCAAAGGGCGATCGAGCCGACCTTACATCTTTACCAAAGGCGGAGTTGTCCCAAACGGCAACCGTGACCTCGTACGAGTCTTAAAGGCCGATTCCATCCGCCGTGAGATCGAAGCCAGTCTCCGCCGCCTCGCCGTGGATGCCATCGACCTCTACCAGATTCACTGGCCCAACGAAGACGTCGAGGAAGCATGGCGGGCATTGGCCGACGCCCAGGCCGCCGGAAAAGTCCGTTGGGTTGGAGTTTCCAACTTTGATGTTCCGCAGATCGAAGCCGTTGAGAAGATTGCCCATGTCAATACCCTGCAGCCCCCATACTCGCTTCTCAGCCGCGACGCGGAAAAAGATCTGTTGCCCTACTGCGAACAGCGCCAGATCGGCGTCATCGTCTACTCGCCGATGGCTTCAGGCTTGCTCAGCGGGGCCATGACTCGGGAACGCATCGCGACCCTGCCCGCTGACGACTGGCGGCGCTCCCGCAGCCCTTGGTTCCAGGAGCCGCAACTCACTCAAAATCTCAAGCTCGCCGAACTCCTCAATCAGATTGGTCTGCAATATGACCGCTCCGCCGGCGAGGTCGCCATTGCGTGGACGCTTCGCAACCCGGCCGTGGCCGGCGCCATCGTCGGTATTCGCGCTCCTCATCAGCTCGAGGGCATTATCGGGGCGCCTGACTTCCAGCTTAGCGACAAGGATCTCCAGCGGATCGAGCGGCACTTCGCGCGCCGAGCCACCGACGCCGCCTGAGGTTCTCCTCCAGTCCTCGCTCCTGCAAGCCACTGCCGCGGATCCTCGTGCTAAGCTACAGCATCGGAGACCGGTGCATGACTTCCGAGGTTCGCGAAGCTCCTACGTATTACTGCAGGCCAAATACCCTGCTCATCAAGCAATCCGGCATCCACGGCTCGGGTTGTTATAGCCTGGCGCCGATTCCTGAGGGAGCCTACATCGTGCAGTACACCGGTCCAGTGCTCTCCAAGGAACAGGCCGATGAACTCTATAGCGAGCGTCCCGACACCTATCTTTTTTGTCTGGGCGAAGGCGAGTACGTGATCGACGGCGACAATGTCGCCGCCTTTATCAACCATAGCTGCGATCCCAACTGCGAGACCGATGAAATCGACGGCCGGGTGTGGATCATCGCCATCCGCGATATCGCTCCCGGCGAAGAGCTCACCTACGACTACAACCTGTACGATGGCGATGACAACGACGAGGCGCCCTGCAATTGCGGCGCCAGGGAATGCCGCAAGACGATGTACGGAGAGGAGGAAGTGGAGCGGCGCGTCAAGGTCAAGGCCCCAGCCGTCTCCTCGGTTGTTCGAACTGCATCCGCCAACTCCAACCTTGCCTCATGCGATTAAAAATCGTGCAGGCGGGCGACCCGGTTCTTCGCCAGGCAACGCGGCAACTGACTCCCACTGAGATCTCTGGCCCCGACATCCAGCGCCTCATCCAGGATATGCGCGAGACCATGTATGACGCTCCTGGAGTGGGCTTGGCCGCGCCGCAGGTGGGCGTACCGATCCAGTTGGCCGTGTTGGAGGATCGTCCGGAGTCGTCGCGCGATCTGACTCCGGAACAATTGGCCGAGCGTGAACGCAGGCCTATTCCATTCCAGGTTTTGATCAATCCCACGATCGTTTCGCAATCCCAGGACTCGGTGGATTTCTTCGAAGGCTGTTTGAGCGTCGCCGGCTTTGCCGCCGTGGTTCGGCGCGCGCGCAGCGTCCGCATTGAGCATCTGGACGAGAACGCTGCGTCGCGCGTGCTCGAAGCACACGGCTGGCATGCCCGCATCCTGCAACACGAAATCGACCATTTGCGGGGAACTCTGTACGTCGACCGCATGAATTCCCGCACCTTGACTTCTCTGGAAAATTTCTCTCGCCACTGGAAGTCGCTTCCCACCGCCGAGATTCTGACTAAGGTAGGCTCATAAGCGTTTTGCTGCTGCCGCGGCTTTGCTGCCATCCCCTTTCGTCGGCATTTCAAAAAATCCAACCTGAGTAAAAGTGTTACTCGGGCTGCGCAGATTTTGCGCTCGCACATTTTGTGTTTCCTACAGCCTTTCAAGTAGAAAGCGCAGGATTCAAAACAAAAAAGCGCGCCTGGAATCCTGCGCATATTTCTAAGCACTGCAAATGCAGCACTTCAAGTTAGAGCAATGCCCGCGAACTCTTTTGGCAGCCCATGTGCTCGCCCCACCAAATCAGCTACGCATGAGGAGGTTTTTTTCATGAAGAAGGGCATACACGCAGCGCGGTATCCCGCAATTCTCGTCTTGGCATTGGCGACCTTTCTGGGGACGGGATTTGCTCTCAGCTTTATGCAGCAAGGCCAACAGCAACAGCAACCGGACCAGCGGCGCGCCCCCGACCAAACCCAACAAGCTCCGCCGGATTCGCAAGCCCAATCTCAATCCGGCCAGACCTTTACCGGCACCATAGTGAAATCGGGCGAAAAGTATGTGTTGCAGGAAGACACCAGTGGTACCACGTACGATGTTGACCATCAGGCCGAAGTCAAAAAGTTTGAAGGAAAGAAGGTGCGTATTCACGGGACTCTGGATCCGAACGGGAAGCTGATCCACATTCAATAGCCGTGATCGTCGGTCCCGCCGCTATCGTGTGTTCATCCGGGCTCGCGGTATCGGAGAGAATTTGACCGGAACGAGCTGAGCTGCCGTCCGCGTCTGCGGTGATTGGTCTACCGCGTCGCGGGCGGCGGTTCTCTACTGCTTCCTCGCTCGAGTGAACCAAGCGACCCGTGTGCCCTTCCCATCCAAGGGGGAGGCAAGCCTCAGTCTCAAGACAGCAGCTTCCACGATTCTCGCCCAGTCGCCAGCACATGCTGAATTCCCTTTACCGCTCGCATATACTGCGCGCGTTCAAACGCTCCCGGGTCGCTGCAACGCTGCTGGCTCATGCTTCCGCGCATCTGCTGCACCGACTCGTATTCGTGCTCTTCCATCCATCCCCGCACGCCTTGCTCGATATAACGAATGTGGTTGATCCCGTTGCGCAGAAGCGTGGAGCACAGCATCGTGACGTGGGCGCCCACCATGAGCAGCTTAATAACGTCCTCTGGCTCGTGTACGCCGCCCGTCGCCGCAAGACTGGCCCGCACGCGGCTGTGAAGAATTCCTATCCAGGTTAGCGGCAGCCGCAGCGCCTGCGGCGTGCTCAGGAGCACGCTCGGCTTCACCTCCAGTTCTTCCAGGTCGATGTCCGGCTGATAAAACCGGTTGAACAGTACCAATCCATTCGCCCCCGCCACATCCAGTCGCTGCGCCAGGTTCGCCATGTTGCTGAAGAACGGGCTCAGTTTGACCGCCACTGGAATCGTAACCGCCGACTTCACCGCGTTCAGGATCTCGATATACGTCTGCTCTACCTGCGCCGCGGATAGATTCGGGTCCGTCGGAATGTAATAAATGTTGCACTCGAGCGCATCCGCTCCGGCGCTCTGGATCTCTCGCGCGTATTGCGTCCACCCGCCCACCGTCGCCCCATTCAGGCTGGCGATGATCGGAATATTCACCGCTGCCTTCGCTTTGCGGATGTGCTCCAGGTACCCGTCGGGCCCCAGGTGAAACTCGCTCGATTGCGGAAAGAACGATTGCGACTCGGCAAAGCTCTCCGTGTGTTCCTCCAGCCGGTGGCCAAGTTCCAGCCCTTCCTGTCTCAACTGCTCCTCAAAGAGCGAATACAGGACGACTGCCGACGCCCCCGCATCCTCCAGTCGCTTGATGCTGCTCACTTCTTGCGAGAGGGGAGACGCTGATGGCACCAGCGGCGTGCGCAACTTCAGTCCAAGATAAGTTGTACTCAGATCCACCATACTTTCTGCCTCCCTGATCTCCTCTTACATCGTCTATTCAAACCACTCAGTTTCCGCTTCGTTGTCCGTCGGCTGCCTTCTCAGGTTCTGGTGCGAACTTCCGCTGTGCCAGGTATTCATACATCTTGAAACGTGCCTCAGCATCGCGTTGCGCCTGCTGCCAAAGCGCCTTGGCTGCGTCCGGCTTGCTCTTGCTCAGCATCTTGAATCGCGTTTCCATCAGCAGGAAGTCCTGCACCTTGCGCGCCGGCGCCCGCGAATCGAGGATGAGTGGGTTCTCGCCAGTCCCCAATCGGTCTGGGTTGTAGCGGTACAGCATCCATTGCCCGGACTCGACCGCTGCCTTCTGATCTTGCATCCCGGTGGTCATATTGATCCCGTGCGCGATGCAGTGCGAGTAGGCAATGATGAGGCTTGGCCCGTCGTATGCCTCCGCCTCCAGGAATGCTTTAAGAGTATGTTCGTCCTTCGCACCCATGGCGACGCTCGCCACGTAGACCGTGCCGTAGCTCATAGCGATCAGGCCGAGATCCTTCTTGGGCCCAGGCTTCCCGCGCGCGGCGAATTTCGCCACCGCCGCTCGCGGCGTGGACTTCGACGCCTGTCCGCCGGTATTCGAATACACTTCAGTATCCAGCACCAGCAGGTTCACATTCTTGCCGCTGGCAATCACGTGATCGAGGCCGCCGTATCCAATGTCGTACGCCCAGCCATCGCCGCCCACGATCCATACGCTCTTCTTCACCAGCATGTCAGCCAGCGTATAAAGCTGCTTTGCCTCGGGGGAACTCAACCCCTTCAACTTCTCCTTCAGGATCTTCACCCGCTCCCGCTGCTCGTAGATCTCCGCTTCATCCTTTTGCGAGGAAGCCAGCAGCGCGGCCGCCAGTTCCTCTCCAAGGGTTCCGCCCAGCCGCATGACCAGCTCTCGCGCGAACTCGGTCTGCTTGTCAATCGATAGCCGGAACCCAAGCCCGAACTCCGCGTTGTCCTCGAACAGCGAGTTGGACCATGCCGGCCCGCGCCCGTCGCCATTCTTTGCCCACGGTGTCGTCGGCAGGTTTCCGCCGTAAATCGAAGAGCATCCCGTCGCGTTTGCGATTACTGCCCGGTCCCCGAACAGTTGTGACACCAGCTTCAGATACGGCGTCTCGCCGCAACCCGAACACGCGCCCGAGAACTCGAACAACGGCTCCTGGATCTGCTGCTGCCGGATGTTGCCGGTCTTGATTTTCCTCCGGTCCAGTTCCGGGATCTTCAGGAAGAACTCCCAGTTCTCGCTCTCCGGTACCCGCAACGGCGGCTGCGACTCCATGTTGATCGCCTTCAGCCGCGTTTCCGCCTTGTTCTTCACCGGGCAGACGTCCACGCAAATCCCGCATCCCGTGCAGTCCTCCGGTGCAACCTGGATCGTGTACTTCATCCCCGCGAATTCCTTGTCCCGAGCTTCCGTCGTCTTAAAGGTCGCAGGGGCTCCTTCCAATTCTCGCGAGTCGTAGACCTTGATCCGGATCACCGCGTGCGGGCAGACCAGCGCACACTTGCCGCACTGGATGCAGATCTTCGAGTCCCACACCGGGATTTCCAGCGCCAGGTTGCGTTTCTCCCACTTCGCAGTCGCCGTCGGGAACGTCCCATCCGCCGGAAACGCGCTCACCGGCAGTTCATCGCCTCTGCCTCCATAAATGGCCCCCAGCACTTCGCGCTCGAACTTCGGTGCTTCCGATGAAAACGGCGCGGGCATTTCGGTCCTGCTCGTGACCTTCTCCGGAACCTTCACTTCATGCAGGTGAACCAGCGCCTCATCCACGGCTCGCATGTTCTTCTGCACAATCTCTTCGCCTTTGCGACCGTATGTGTCCCGGATGGACTTGCGAATCGCCTCAATCGCCTCTTCGCCCGGCAACACTTTCGAGATGGCAAAGAAGCACACTTGCAGGATGGTATTCATGCGCGAGCCCATCCCGGTGTCGCGTGCCACCTTGTACCCGTCAATCACGAACAACTTCGCCTTCTTCGCTACCAGGTGTTCCTGCACTTCGCGCGGCAGGTGATCCCACACCTCGTTCGGTCCATAGGGACTGTTGAGCAGGAACGTGCCGCCCCGGACCAGCGAGCTCAACATGTCGTAGCGCTCGAGAAAGATCCACTGGTGGCAAGCCACGAAGTTCGCCTTCGATACCAGGTAGGTGGATCGGATCGGCTTGGGGCCGAACCGCAGATGCGATACGGTCATCGCGCCCGACTTCTTCGAGTCGTACACGAAGTAGCCCTGCGCATAGTTGTCGGTATTTTCGCCAATAATCTTGATGGAATTCTTGTTCGCGCCTACCGTGCCGTCGGCGCCCAGGCCGTAGAACAAAGCGCGCACCACGCTGTCCGGTTCGGTGGAGAAATCCGGATCATAAGCCAGGCTGGTGTGGGTCACGTCGTCATGGATTCCTACCGTGAAGTGCTCTTTGGGTTTGTCCGCCGCCAGGTTCTCGTAAACGGCTTTTACCATCGCTGGCGTGAATTCCTTGGACGACAGGCCGTAGCGCCCGCCGATCACAACCGGCGCCGTCGTGATCTTTCCAAACCGGTGCCGCAATCCTTCTTGAATGGCGTTTACGACATCCAGATAAAGAGGTTCGCCGGCCGCGCCCGCTTCCTTGGTCCGGTCGAGTACCGCAATCTTCCGCACCGAGGCCGGGAGCGCCTCGCAGAAGCGCTCAACCGAGAACGGCCGATACAGCCGAACCTTTACCAGCCCGACCTTCTCGCCCCGTGCCGTCAGGTGTTCGACCGCCTCATCGGCTGCTTCCGCTCCCGATCCCATCATCACGATCACCCGCTCCGCGTCCGGTGCTCCCACGTAGTCGAACAGGTGATACGACCGCCCCACAACCTCGCTGAACTTGTTCATCACGGCCTGCACCTTGTCGGCGCATGCGTCATAGAAAGGATTCGCGGTCTCGCGAATCTGGAAGAACACATCCGGATTTTGTGCCGTGCCACGCAACACCGGATGATCCGGCGACAGCGCCCGCGCCCTGTGCTCAAATACCCGATCCATATTCACCAGCGCCCGCAGGTCATCGTCCGCCAGCATTTCGATCTTGTTCACCTCGTGCGAGGTTCGGAACCCATCAAAGAAATGAAGGAAGGGAATCCGCGTCTCCAGCGAGGCGGCATGCGCGATCAGCGCCAGGTCCATCGCCTCCTGCACCGAATTCGAGCACAGCAGGGCCCATCCCGTCGTCCGGCAGAACATCACGTCGCTGTGATCGCCAAAAATCGACAGGGCATGCGTGGCCAGGGTACGTGCGCTCACATGGAACGCTGCCGGCGTCAATTCGCCCGCAATTTTGTTCATGTTCGGAATCATCAGCAGCAGACCTTGCGATGCGGTGAACGTCGTCGCCAACGCTCCCGTCTGCAAGGCGCCGTGCACGGCTCCGGCAGCTCCGCCTTCGCTCTGCATCTCGATCACGTGCGGCACCGTTCCCCACACGTTCGCCAGACCCTCCGACGCCCATTGATCGGCCCACTCCCCCATCGCCGAGGAAGGCGTAATCGGATAGATGGCAATGACCTCGTTCAAGCGATAAGCGACGTGCGCCACCGCCTCGTTCGCATCCATGGTCTTGAACTTGCGCTTCATTTTCATCCCCTTGCAGCTGCTTGCCGGACCCCAGCCACGGGTAGACGTGACCCGTCGCGGCCCGCCCGCGCCAGCCGTTAGCTACAGAATGAAGGTTGGAGGGGCCAATCGTCGGGTACGGGGGTCACAACTGCCTGTGACCGAAATCACACGGCGTTCCTCGCAACTTCCGGGACTCGGAAATCAGCGTATTCGGGCTCGATCGCCACTTTCCGCTCTGAACCTTGCGTTTAAGGGCCCAACCCATGCACTGTGACCGGGTGTTGACTATCATGGCCCTCAGCCTATGGCACTGGGCGCCAACCCGATCCTTCTTTATGACGGAGTTTGCGGACTCTGCAACCGGTTTGTGCAGTTCACCCTGCGCCGGGATCGCGATGCGGTTTTTCGTTTCGCCCCGTTACAAAGTCCGCGCGCGCTCGACATCTTGCGGCGCTATGGAATCGATCGCGTTCAAAATGACACCGTCGTCGTGGTCCTTGACTATGAGACGCCAAACGAACAGCTTCTTTTCCGTTCCGATGCCGCGCTCTTCGTGCTCAATCACTGTGCGGCGCCCTGGCCGCTTTTGGCTCGTCTCGGCGCACGAATTCCGCGCCCGGTCCGCGATGCGCTCTATCGCTGCATCGCCCGCCACCGCTATCGTCTCTTTGGCCGTTACCATGCTTGTCCCCTGCCCGACCCGGAAGCGCGTTCGCGATTTCTTGACCTGGAATCCGGAACGCGTCCCGAAGATCAGATCGTCGAGTGAAAGCGCGTCATTCTCGAACAACCAGTCCGCGACCGTCCGCCCCGCCCATCATGGACGCAGCGATTGTTACAGTCTTGTAACAACCATTGCCCCAGCGCCCAACCGCAAAATTGCCCTTGGCGCCCACTGTTGTGGTGCTCCGCGGTAAAATCGCAAGGCTACGAACGAGGCTCAAAATATGGCAACCCCCGACACCTCTATCGATTCCGTCCTCCACGAAGATCGCAAGTTTGAGTGTCCCTCCGAGTTTGCCCAGCAGGCTCATGTCCGTACCATCGATGAGTACGATCGCATGTATCGCGAATCCATTGAGCAACCGGATAAATACTGGGCGGCGGTCGCTCAGGAACTCCACTGGTTTAAGCCGTGGGACAAGGTGCTCGAGTGGAACGCGCCCTGGGCAAAGTGGTTCGCCGGCGGCTTGACCAACGTCTCTTACAACTGCCTCGACCGCCACATTCCTACCTGGCGTAAAAACAAGGCCGCCATCATCTGGGAGTCGGAACCCGGCGAAGTCCGCACCCTCACCTACCAGCAGCTCTGGAAAGAAGTCCAGAAGTTTGCCAACGTCCTGAAGTCCCTCGGCATCCGCAAGGGCGACCGGGTTGCCATTTACATGGGCATGACCCCCGAGTTGCCCATCGCCATGCTGGCCTGCGCTCGCATCGGCGCACCCCACTCCATCGTCTTCGGAGGCTTCTCTTCACACGCGCTCGTGGATCGCATCCACGATTCGCAGGCCGTCGCCGTCCTCACCCAGGATGGCTCCTACCGCCGCGGCTCCGAGGTGAAGCTGTTTCCCGCGGTAGCCGAAGCCTTGAAGTCCTGTCCCAGCGTGAAGCACGTCGTCGTCTACCAGCGCACCGGCACTGCCATCAACATGCAGCCGGGCCGCGATCACTGGTGGCACGAACTCATGGCCAACGCGAGCGACGAGTGTCCCGCCGAACCTCTTGACGCCGAGCATCCTCTCTACATTCTTTACACCTCCGGCACCACCGGAAAGCCCAAAGGCGTCGTCCACACCACTGGCGGTTACTCGGTAGGAACCTTTCTCACCACCAAGCTCGTCTTCGATCTGAAAGACACTGACACGTACTGGTGTACCGCCGACATCGGTTGGGTGACCGGGCACAGCTACATCGTCTACGGACCACTGCAAAACGGCGCTACCAGCCTTATGTACGAGGGCGCCCCCAACTTCCCCGAGCCCGACCGCTTCTGGCAGATCGTCGACCGCCACCAGGTCAACGTCTTCTACACCGCCCCCACCGCTATCCGCACCTTCATCAAGTGGGGCGATGAATGGCCGAAAAAGCACAAGCTCGACAGCCTGCGCCTGCTCGGCACCGTCGGCGAACCCATCAATCCCGAGGCTTGGATGTGGTACCGCGAGGTCATCGGCCACGACCGCTGTCCTATCGTCGATACCTGGTGGCAGACCGAAACCGGCCACATCATGATTTCGCCTGTCCCCGGCGCCGTCGCCACCAAGCCCGGTTCTGCCACCCGCCCCTTGCCCGGAGTCGTCGCCGAAATCGTTACCATGGACGGTAAGCCTGTGCCCGACGGTCAGGGTGGGTTCCTCATCATCAGCCGCCCCTGGCCCGGCATGCTCCGCACCATCTACGGCGATCCCGACCGTTACGTCCGCCAATACTGGAGTCAGATCCCGGGGGTTTACTTCACCGGCGATGGCGCCCGCAAGGACAAAGACGGCTACTTCTGGATCATGGGCCGCGTCGACGACGTCCTCAACGTCAGTGGCCACCGTCTGAGCACCATGGAGGTCGAAAGCGCTCTGGTCGCGCACGATGCCGTCGCCGAAGCCGCCGTGGTCGGCCGCCCCGATGACATCAAGGGGCAAGCCATCGCCGCCTTCGTTACCCTCGAAAAGGGTCGCGAGCCCAACGACGCCCTGAAAGAGGAACTGAAAAAATGGGTAGCCCGCGAGATCGGCGCCTTGGCCAAGCCTGACGACATCCGTTTTACCGATATGCTCCCTAAGACCCGCAGCGGCAAGATTATGCGCCGCCTCCTGCGCGAATTGGCTACTAGCGGCGACGTAAAGGGCGATACCACCACCTTGGAAGACTTTAGCGTGATCGCCAAGCTCAAGGAGAGCGAGGAAGCCTAGGCGCTTGCCAACCCAGGCGGATACTGCTCAAAATTCCTTGTAATTGCCCGGATTACGATAGAGAATGTCGCGGTGCTCGTCCCTACCGCTCCCGAGTTCCCGGGTCTCGAGGCTCGACAGGTTATCGATCGCGAAGAATGGTTGATAGCGCTGTCAGAGTCGCTTCCCACCCTCATTTGGTGTTCCGGTTCTGACGGCCTGTGTACCTACTTCAACCAGCGATGGCTGGAGTTTACCGGCCGCACCATGGAGGAATCCGTCGGCGATGGCTGGGCCCAGGATCTGCATCCGGAGGACCTCGACCGCGTTGTACAAGACTATTACCGCTTTCTGCAGAATCGGCAAAGATTTAGGCTTGAGTATCGCCTCCGCTACCGGGGCGGTGCCTACAAATGGATCGTTGATTTCGGTGCTCCCGTGTTTGACTCCAATCAGGCCTTCCTTGGGTATGTCGGAGGTTGTCTTGACGTCACGACCATCAAGGGCAGCGCCTCGGCCACCAGCTGGCGCGAGAAGTACGAGGCTGCTTTAAGCGCCGACATGGACGAATTGAGCTCCCGCATTTGGGCCGCGGAAGTCGCCATCCGTGACCGCATCGAGGATGGAACCCGGGACCCGCGCGAAAAAGAATCTCTGGACAACAGCCTCCAGACTCTCATTGATATAAAGCGGGAAAAACTCGGAATTGAGTAGCCGCCCGTCCATGGCGGCCGCACCTTCCGAAATTACCCGCTACCCCGGCTCTGCTACTTGACTGGACCGCTTCCGCCGAGAGGTGCCTCCCTCGTGATATCCATCACTGCGAGACGCCCCTGACCCCAGCAGAATCTCCTAACCCCGAACCGCCTATCTCCTCTTCGGAGGCTTTTTCCATGGGCACCGCTCTCAATCAGCAGGACATCCATAATCTCCTCGCGGTCGACCAGGAATATCCCTCCCCAAGCTGCGTTTCTCAGAACTGCCTCCAGCGGGACTTCGCCGCAGAATGCAAGAAATCCCTCGCCGATCCCGAGCAGTTCTGGGAAGACTATGCCTTGAAATTCCTCTGGACCAAGCCCTGGACCAAGGTTCTCAACTGGGATGGCGTGCACCACCAGTGGTTCGTCGGCGCCAAAACCAATATCACGCTCAACGCCCTCGATCGCCATGTCAACTCGGACCGCCGCAATCGTGTAGCGTTCATCTGGCTCGGCGAGGACGGCACCGAGCGAGTCGTCACCTATGCTCAGCTGCACCGCCAGGTCGGCCGCTTCGCCAATGGTCTGAAATCGCTGGGCCTTCATAAGGGCGACCGCGTTGTCATTTACATGCCGCTCACCGTCGAGGGTGCCATCGCCATGCTGGCCTGCGCCCGCATCGGTGTAATCCACTCCGTCGTCTATGCCGGACTCGGCCACACCGCTTTGCGCGATCGTATTGTCGACGCCCAAGCCCGGGTTGTAATCGCCGGTGATGTCGGATTCCGCCGCGGCAAAACCATTGCGTTGAAGCCCATCGTCGACGAAGCCCTCGACACCCTCGATGGCGTCGAGAAAGTCGTGCTCTATTCCCGCCGCGCTGCCGAGGTCACTAGCACCCGCGAGATTGACTTCAACGATCTGCTCCAGTTTCCTCCCGATTGTCCCGCCGAAGAAATGGACGCCGAGGATCCGCTGTTTCTGCTTTACACCTCCGGCTCGACCGGCAAGCCCAAGGGCGTCCTGCATGTTCACGGTGGATACATGGTCGGCACCACCTACCATCTCGAAAACTTCTTCGATGTCGGCGAGCGCGACATCTTCTGGTGCACCTCCGACATCGGCTGGGTCGTCGGCCACTCCTATATCGTTTATGCGCCGCTCTGCGCCGGCGCCACTACTCTGTTTCGCGAAGGCGCCATCGATTTCCCGCACCCCGGCGCCGCCTGGGAGATCGTCGAGCGCTACGGTGTGACCAAGATGTTCACTGCGCCCACGGCCTTGCGCATGTTCATGCGATACGGAGATCAGTATCCGGCGCAATACGACCTCTCCAGCCTCAAAGTAATCTCGTGTGCCGGGGAGCCCTTGAATCCCGAAGCCTGGCGCTGGGCGCAAACCCATCTCGCAGGCGATGGCAAGTGGGGATACGTCATCGACAATTGGTGGCAAACCGAACTCGGCGGCCCCGCCATCGGCACCCCGCCCACCATGGCCATGCGCCCGGGCAAAGCCGGGGTCGCCGTTCCCGGCTGCGAAGCCGATGTCGTCAACGACCAGGGCCATCCAAACCCGCCGGGAGTCGGCGGGCGGCTCGTCCTCAAACGCCCCTTCCCCCACATGCTGCGCACGGTCTGGCGCGATCCCGCCCGCTACGAGCGCGACTGGCAACAGATTCCCGGCTGTTATGTGACGGGAGATGTCGCGGTCAAAGATAAAGACGGTTACATCACCGTGCTGGGCCGCGCCGACGACGTCCTCAATGTGGCCGGCCATCGCATTGGCACCGCTGAAGTCGAGAGCGCCCTCGTCTCTCATCCGGCCGTGGCCGAAGCCGCTGCCATTGGCATCCCCGACCCGTTAAAAGGCGAAACCATCAAAGTCTTCGTTCAGACGCGCGCCGATCACGTCCCCTCCGAAGCGCTCGCCGCCGCCCTCATCGAACATGTCAGAAGGGAACTGGGCCCCATCGCCACTCCGTCCGCCCTCGAGTTCGTTGCCTCGCTTCCCAAAACGCGCAGCGGCAAGATCCTCCGCCGCTTCCTCAAAGCCAAAGAGACCGGCAAGGACGCCGGCGACGTCTCCACCATGGAAAGCTGACCCAGTGTGGCGCGGACACTCCTGTCTGCGAGACGCGTACCACTCAACTCTTCCTGGGTATACACAGGCACAGCACGGGACAGCCCTCGATCGCACTTCCCTGATCGCAATGCGACCGTATCGCAACGCGACCTATTTACCGACGAGCAGCCTCTCCCGGCAACGCACCCCTTTGCGCCCTTCGCGCAATCCTTCGCGTTCTCTGCGGTTCAGGCTTTTCTGCCTTTGCCTCAAGCACCGCCAACGCTGCCACCAAGCCACCCTAGCGCCACAGGTCCTGTCTCAGATCACGCGCCAGCCGCTGACTCAACCATTAGGCCCCTGTCAAAACTACCAGGCGAACACTTGTGACCATCCCGCTCCCCAGCCTTCCCGCCGTCACCCCGAACCAACTCAACCCAAACAACTCCCACCCTCTTGCCGCCGCGTCGTCAACCTCCCAATCCGGGAAAAGGCGAAAGTGTTCCACGTGGAACATTTCTCACATCCCAAAAACAACGAAGGCCGGGACATCCGGAATTGCTTCCGGTCCCGGCTCTCCGCTTCCTTCAACGTCGTGAAAGAGTGTGATTAGTTGCTTGGCTTCTGGTTCGCGGCTGTCGTCGAACTGGCTCCGCCATTGCTGTCGACTCCCGTGCGCGACAGGCGCGGGAAGAACGGCGTCACTTCGAACGGCATCTTGTCGCGCGCCGAGGTGATCGCCACCGGCTGAGCCTTGATCAGTTCCACCTTGTCGTCCCAGGCATTCATTTTCACGCGGCCGCCCAGCGGCAGCGCCGCGATCTGATCCAGCTTGTTCCAGTCCACGTTGGGCGCAGAGGTCATCAGCTGTGCCATGCGACTTACCACGCCGTTCTCCGCAATGTCATTGCCCAGGTGGGCTGTAAGCAGGGCCGAGAGATTCGGAGCCCGCGAATTCAGTGCCTTCAGGAACAGGCCCGCGCTGTCCAGCTTCTGTGCGTAGGGCGAGTTCTTCAGCATCTCGATCGCTTTCTTGTCGGCCGCCGCTTCCTCTTCCGGAATGTGCTTGAAGCCAAGGTTCTGATAGGTCGACTCGTCGGAGAACAGCATGCGGTCGTTGAACGCGTACTGGCTGCCCAGGTTGTGGCCCAGCACGATGTGCGCCAGTTCATGCGCCAGCACCATCGCCAGGCTCGCCTCGTCGGGCAGCGTATCCACCAGGCCGCGGCTCACCACGATCGTGTTGCCCACGCTGAAAGTCTCCAGCGGCGTGGTCAACAGAACCCGCGTGCGCACCGGGCGCGGCAGGTCGATGTTGTTGGTGACTTCGATGTTGTTCACCACCGTCATCAGGATCTTGTCGACGTCGCCTTCCGGAGCCAGCAACCCGGCCCGGGTCAGACGCTCGACCACGTTGTCTTCCGCCTGTTGCTGCCACTCGCGTTGCGCAGCCAGCGGAGACGCATCCTGCGCGGTCGGGCTGTCGTCCTGCACCGCATCCACTTTGATGTCGGTCAACTCGTCGCCCGAGCCTTCTTTGTGCAGGTCATAGCCCCAAATGCGGCTCTGCGCCTTGAAAGCCAGCTTGTTCTTCGCGCCCGCGCTGAAGTCGCCTTCTTCGCTGTAGATGAAGGCCGGCACCCAGTATCCCGGGATCAGGTTCAACCGCCAGCTGTCCATGTGGAAGAAGTACGAGTTGCGCGGCCGCGGCGCATACGTGCCGTTCAGCCGCACGATGTTGAAATCCTGATCCTCAACCCAGATGCGGCCCAGGAACCGGCCATTGCCCGTGCCCTTCTTGGGCGTCACATCGAACACCAGGCAACGCACGTCGCCCAGAAACTCGCGGCGCACGTAGCGGAAGTCATAATGCTGCCGATCAAAGTCGTTGCGGTCGGCAAAGATCATCCACGAGAACCCCAGCGGCTGGTACTGCACCTTGAACAGCTTCTGGAAGCCGCCCAGCAGGTGCTTCTCCATGCTCTGGTCGTCCTTGATGTAGTCCTTGCGATCGATGGTCTGGCTCAGGTCCATGCGGCCCAGGAAATAGCGGTCGTCCTTCGGGACCGGGCCAAGCTGCGGGTCCAGCTGCAAATTCTGGAGATAGGTTTCCACCACCGGGGTGCGGGTCTCCAGCATCTTCACCAGGCCTCGCTCGCGCAGCACGAAGCGGTCGACCACCTGGTCCATCGTGGTCGGGGCTGCCTCCGACTTCGGAGGAGCGGGCATTCGCGACGCCGTTGACGCCGGGGTCGGCAAGCGCAGGGTGTTCGACGACCCTGTCGGCGCTGCACTCTGGGCCGCTGCCGGATCGGATGGCGGCTGGGAATCCGCGGGTTGCTGGGCCACCGCGCTCAGCGAGAGCAGCAGGCCAGCGGTGACGATCCAATTCGTATTACGCATGACTCGTTTCTCCGTATCTCCTCAAATCCTTCAGTACGCCAACTGGAACACAACGTGTACGATCGCCGTCGAATCCACAGGCTGTCCGTTGCGCAGCGCCGGCTTGAATCGCATCCGGTTCGCTGCCGCGATCGCAGCTTCATCCAATCCATGACCCAGGCCGCGGACCACGCGATTCACATGCAGCTGTCCGTTGGCCGCGAACATCACTTCCAGCAGAACCTCTCCCTCAAGCTTCAGGTTGCGTGCTTCGTCCGTGTACACCGGGTTCGGTTTGAAGGTGATCTCCACCGGGTTGGTCGGCGGCCCGATGTCTTGCCTGGGCTTCGCCACTCCCTGCGAAACTTCCTGCTGGCCGAAGCCGCCGGTGGCCACCGAGCCTCGCCCGTTGCTCCGGCCATCGCCGTTTCCACCCGACGCGACTCCGTTTCCAAATCCTGCGCTCGCCACCGTGCCCTTGATGCCCTTGGCGCCGCCGGTGCCGTTGCCGTACCCGGCGCCCTGCGGCATATCGAACGAACCGGTGCTGGCAATCAGCAGCTTCGCGCCTTGCTTGCCCTCACCCTTCACGCCGTTCGGATCGCCAAAACCACCGGTCTGCACCTTCTGCACCGGAGCATTCACCGTCGGCGTCGCCGAACTGCCCGAGAAGTCGCCGGTGTGAATCAGCTGTGGCCGCGCGCCGCCAACCACCGGCTTGATCTCCGGCGCAGCAAACTTGTCCATCACCACCTTGGGCGCTTCCTCGACCGGCTTGGGCTGAGCCACCGAGCGAATCTCGCGCGGTACCAACAGGTGCGGCTTCTCGATCGGCACCGCCGGCAGCAGCTTGGCGTGCTGGATCTGCGGCTTCGGCTTCACCGGCATCGGCTTCGGCTGATTGCTGGGCAGCGGGATCAATTCCGTAATGTGGTAGTTCTGCTTCACCTGGAGCTTGTCCGGGAACAGCAGGCCGATATTCAGCAGGATCAGAATGAAAATGCATTCGATCCCATAGCTGGTGGCCAGCGTCTGCCAACTCATCCGCCGTTCGGGGAGCAACCCCAACTGAAAGCCTCGATAAGGCGTAGCCATGCAATCAACTCCAAAAGGAGGAACCCGGGCCGGGGAGCGAGCACGGGTGGAAGCCTTAAAGTACGGGAGATCGTACGGGGGGTAAACGTGTCCCCCGCCCGTGTACCTTGGTAACCGCTGGAGGTTCAAGAAGAGAGCAGTGTCAAAACGGGAGGAAAATCAGCTGGCTTGCCCGCTGGCCACGGCCTTGCGCCGCGAAAACCCATAGAAGATCGGAATGCCTGCCAAAATCACCAGCGAGCCCACGGCCGAGTTCGCCAGATTGTCGGTGAACGTGTAGTAAAGCAGTACCGCCGATGCAGCCACGAACAACGCCGGCACCACGGGGTATCCCCAAACCCGGTACGGCCGCGCCGCTTCCGGTTCCCGCCGGCGAAAGACGAACACGGTGCTGGCGGAGATCATGTAGAACAACCACTCCGCGAAGATCGCCAGCGAAAAAAGCTGCCGGAAATTGCCGCCCACCAGCAGCAGCAGAACCGAGATGACCAGCTGCCCCAGGATCGCCACGGACGGCGTCAGGTACTTGGGATGAACCTCGGCGAACGCCCGAAAAAAGTATCCGTCCCGCGCCACCGCAAACGGCACGCGCGCGCCGCTCATCGTCGTGCCGTTCAGAGTAACCAGCATCGACAGAGCCATGCCTGCCGAAACGATGCTCGCGCCCAGCGCGCCGATCACGACCGCAACCGCATCCGATGCCGGCCGCGGCGAGGCGGCGATGGCCGAGGCGGAAAGCACGTACTGCACCCCCGCGTTCACCAGGATGTAGAGCGCGCCCACGGTGGCGACGCCAACGATAAGCGCGATCGGAATGTTGCGTCCTGGGTCGCGAATTTCGCCCGCGACCTGGTTCAGGTCAACCCACCCGTCGTAGGCCCACAGCGCCGCCACCAGTGCCGCCATGAATCCGGCGACGCCTCCCTTCGCTCCCAGGAACTCGGTCGCGAAATTGCTAAAGCCCGCCCCGTTTCGATGGTCGAAGCACACGACCACGATGCCCAGGATGATCGCCACTTTGAGCAGCGTGAAGATCAGTTGAAACTCTCCCGCCTTTTTGACGCCGACATAGTTGAGAAACGAAATCAACACTGCCGCGCCGATGGCGGCGATCTGTCCCCAACTGACTCGCAACGGGCTGGCAATCAGGTCATGCTGAAAGAAGGAGAAAATCGAGAAGGTCCCTAAGATGCGTACGAATCCAATCGTCACCGTCGCAATCGAAGCCGGCTTCGAGATGATGAACGTGGTCCATGCGTAGAGAAACCCTGCGAGGGGTCCATAGCCATCGCGTACGTAGACGTACTCGCCCCCGGCTTCGGGGCGCATTGCGCCCAACTCGGCATAGGTCAGCGCACCAAAGAACGACAGCAGGCCGCCCACAAACCAGGCCAGGTACACCAGCTTCGCCGAGCCGACCGCTTGCATCATCTCCGAGGGCACCAGGAAAATGCCGCTGCCGATGATCGTGCCCACCACCACTGCGCACGCGTGCGACACGCCCAGATCGCGTGCCAGATGCGGAGTGGCAGTCGTTGTTTCCGTCATGCGGGCTTGCGGTATAGGAGCCTCCTCAAAAGAACGTCAGCCATCCAGACGCGGGAGACGCGGCAAGCCGCGTCTCTACCGGGTAAATCCGTCAGACCTGGGACTCGATGCGTGAGCCCTCGACGCTGCCCTCGATCACTCTGCTCACCGCGTATCCGATGACGAAGGTGACCACCGTTCCGTTGGCAACGTACCAGGTCCACGGAACCTTCGTCCCCAGCCACAGGTAGAGCTCAACCGCAAACCCGAACACCATTCCGACCATCGCTCCGGTCTGGTTCGCGGACTTCGTCAACACTCCCAGCAAAAACACTCCGAGCAGCGCTCCGTAGGCCACGGAGGCAATGCTCAAGCCCACTTCGATGACTCGCCCGACCGTATGCAGAGACAATACCGCCAGGCCAAACAGCACCAGCGCCCAGATCACCGTCGATATGCGCGAGAGCCGCAATTGCCTCTGCCCATCCACCTGCGGCCGGAAGCGCAGATAGAAATCCATCATGGAACTCGACGACAGCGAATTCAACGCCGCGCTCAGGTTCGACATGGCCGCCGCCAGGATCGCCGCCATCAGCAGGCCCGAGATGCCGTGCGGCATCTTGTTTACGATAAAGCTAAGATAGATATTGTCCGCCTTCCCGAACTGCGCCGAAGGCACCTGGTAATAGGCCCACAACATCACTCCAACCAGCAAAAACAGGCCGAACTGAGCCAGGATCGCCACGCCGCTCGAGAGCAGGGCGGTCACCGACTGCCGCTGGTTGCGGGCCGCCAGCAGCCGCTGCACGATCAACTGATCGGTTCCGTGGCTGGCCGTCGTCAGGAACGCGCCGCCAATCAGCCCCGCCCAGAACGTATACGGCTTCCACACCGTGGGCGTGAAATCAAAAACCCGCAGCTTTCCCGCATGTGCCGCCAGTGCATGAATATGCGCCCAGCCTCCCGGCACCAGGTGGACGATGGTGAACACGCCTACCAGCGTTCCGCCCAGGTAGATCACGGTCTGCACCACATCGGTCCACACCACTGCCGCCAGCCCGCCCTCGAAGGTGTAGACCAAGGTCAACGCGGTGATGATGGCAATCGATGCTATCTGTCCCGTCCCCAACGCGAACCCCACCACGATGGAAACCGCATAGACGCGCACGCCCTCGGCCGCCGCCCGGGTCAGCAGGAACAACGCCGCCGTCAGCGAGCGTAACCCCTTCCCGAACCGCCGTTCAATAAGTTGGTATGCGGTGTACAGCTCCCCACGAAAGTAGTGGGGCAAGAGCACGAAGCTGATAATGACTCGTCCCACGACATATCCCATCACCACCTGCAGAAAGGCCAGGTTGGAGTCGTAGGCCAGCCCGGGAATGCTGATGATGGTGAGGGTGCTGGTTTCCGCCGCCACGATCGAGAGCATGATCGCCCACCAGGGAATGTCGCGATCCGCCAGAAAGTAGTCGCGCAGCGAGTGCTGCTTCTTGCGGAAGCGCAAGCCAAACAGCGTGATACCCGCCAGGTAAACCGCCACCAGCGCGAGATCGAAATGATTCAGGCCCATGAAGGTCGGAGGATCGTCCCGGTCTGCCTGCGAACCAGGGCGTGAACGCCGCCGGTTCTGATTTTAAGGGGAGGAGCCATCAATCCGAGTGGCACGAGCTAGATAACCCTCCGGGCCACGGTCTCATTCGGGTCATAGGCCGCCGACAAGACCGCTGCCAGCACCAGGCTGCCGTTCCCGTCGTTGCGCACGGCGTGGGAGGCGCCCGGTTCCAGAAGCACCAACACGGCTCCGCTCCCGGCAAACTGCCGATGCTGGGCCGGACAGCCCTCGCCTTCATCCCAGTGGAACGACCATTCGGTGTGGTAGTTCACCAGAATGACCTCGCGCCGGATGGTGTGGTAGTGGTTCCCCCGCACCGCGCTCGGCAACACCGAGGAGAGGTGCAGATCGCCAACGCCGCCCAGAAACGCCAGCGCCTCGGCCGGCACTGTGAAGCTGAACCCCCGCTGGTCGCCGTGATTCCGCACGTCCTGAAACCTTACAGTCGCTGCCATCCCCTGAATTCCCAGACCGCAAGGCTATCATGCCGCTGCTCGCCGGGTTCACGGCACGTGTTTCCCCTGCAAGCGCTCCGCGCGTAAACGCCATCTCCAAACGTTCATCTCACCGTGAGCCAGCTATGTTAGAACTAGCGCGTGGCAAAGTTTCTGGGAATTGACGGCGGCGGCACCAAGACAACCTGCGCGATCGGCGACGAGAGCGGCATCCTGGCCACGGCGCGCTCCAGCGGGAGCAACCTGGTGCGCCTGGGCGAGGCCGCCACGCGCGCCGGGCTGCACGACGCGATTCGCCAGGCCTGCTCCATGGCGGGGATTGAGCCCTCCGCGGTGACTGGGGCCTGCGTTGGCGCGGCCGGCGCGGCTCACCCGGAAATTCAGCAGCGCATGATCCGCATCGTTTCCGAAGTTCTTTCCTGCCGAATCGTGGTGGTGGGCGACATGGAAATTGCGTTGCAAGCCGCCTTTGGCCCCGGTTCCGGGGTCATCACCATCGCGGGCACGGGGTCGATCGCCTACGGCCGCGATTCACACGGCGCTACGGCGCGCGCCGGAGGGTGGGGCTTCGCGGTGTCGGACGAAGGCTCTGGCCAGTGGATTGGCCGCTGTAGTCTCAGCCGCGCTTTGCGGGCGAAAGATGAGCGCGAAGATCCGCCGCTGTTGACCCGCATCCTGGCGGCCTGGCGGTTGGCTGCCATCGATGATCTGATCCCGGCAGCCAATGCGTCTCCTCCTCCCGACTTCTCCAATTTGTTTCCGGTAGTGCAGGCAGCCGCCGACGCGGGCGACCAGCTAGCCCGCAGCGTACTCTCGCAGGCCGGCGAAGAGCTGGCGCAACTGGCCAGCATCGTCTTGCGGCACGTCCTTGACGGCCCGGAGCCCAACGTCCCACTGGCCATGGCGGGGGGTGTCTTTCGTCAGTCTGCGCTGGTTCGGCAGGTTTTCTACAATCGGGTACGCACGAATTTCCCGCAGGTTGCCGTGAATCCGACGGTGGTAGAGCCGGTTCGCGGGGCCCTGGATTTGGCGCGGGCAGCGCAAGATGCGCAGCCCGAATAGTGCGTGCACCTGGAATCCTGATGAGCGAACCGGAATCTACCGGCGCCCAAAAGGCGCTCATTCAAAGCTTGCGTGATGGTGCACCGGCAGAACTGCCTCAGGAACCAGCCCTCCCGCCAGCCGAAGGCGAACTCACCGAAGACCGCGCCCTCGCCCTGCTGAAGCGCGCCGACTTGCCGGCCGAGACCGTCGAACAGATTGCCAAGAATGGCGCGATCGCCCGCAATCGCAAAGTGAAGCTAGCCTTGCTGGAGCATCCACACACCCCACGCCACGTATCGCTCCCACTGGTTCGTCAGCTCTATACCTTCGACCTGATGCAGGTGGCGCTAAGGCCGGCAGTGGCGGCCGATTTGAAAATGGCCGCTGACGAAGCTCTCTGCAATCGCCTGGAGACGATCTCGTCGGGCGAGCGCTTGTCGCTGGCACGTCGCGCTTCCGGGCGGGTGGCTGGGGCCCTGCTGCTCGATCCCGAAGCTCGGGTCATGCGCACGGCCTTGGACAACGCGCGCTTGACCGAGCCGCTCATCATCAGGGCGCTCATGCATCCCGCCGCGCCCGCTCATTTCGTCGAGGCAGTCTGCCATCATGCGCAATGGTCGCTGCGCCGCGAAGTTCGGATCGCTCTATTGCGGAACGAAAAGACGCCGATGGCCAAAGCCGTCGAATTCGCGCGGGGCTTGCCGCCCGGTCTGCTGCGCGAGATCCTGCAGAATTCCCGCCTGCCACAAAATGTCAAAGCCTACTTAGTGTCCGCACTTCATCCGGGTTCGAAACCCCGCAACGGTTGACGGAGATTTCCATCTCGGTGAACCAAGCGGCCTGCACCAGATCCGCAAACAAAGTTTTTACTTTCCCGTCATTTCACCGTAACACTGGTGGAGTACTCCTAATCCACGAGATCGCGGTGTGGCGGTTGGATGGCGCTTTCCGGCGTCAATTCCACGCGCGGTCTTAGTTTTTCCGACAAGGAGCTACGATGAGCGGCAAGAATGGTTCGCGCTCCCTGCGCGTGCTGGCCTCCACGGGCCTGGTTTTGATCCTGCTGGGCAGCAGTCAGGCGGCACACCACCCGTCCACTTCCGATGTCTCCACCCATCACATCCACACCGTGTTTGTCATTCTCATGGAGAACCACAACTGGACCGGCGATGGGAAATTCAATATCAAGGGAAATCCCGCCGCTCCGTATATCAACAAGACGCTCCTGCCGATGGCTTCGCACGCCGAGAATTATTCCAATCCGCCGGCCAACCATCCCAGCTTGCCCAACTACCTCTGGCTGGTGGGCGGGACCAACTTCGGCATCCAGGACGACAATCCTCCCAGCATCAACCATCTAAGCAGCCATGCCCACCTGATGAAACAGCTGGAGGGTGCGGGTTTTACCTGGAAGTCCTACGACGAAAACATCAGCGGCAAAGTTTGCCCGCTCACCGATAGCGGCCCGCTGGATGCCGATGGCGCGCACATCTATGGGGTTCGGCACAATCCCTTCGTCTACTTCGACGATGTGACCGACAACAACGATCCTCAGTCCGCCAACTGCATCGCGCACGTTCGGCCCTATATCGAGCTGAAGAATGATCTCGCCACCAACAGCGTCGCGAACTACAACTTCATCACACCCAATGTTTGCGACGACATGCACGACAACTGCGCGGGCGATCCGATCGCGCATGGCGATGCCTGGCTCGCCAAGAATGTGCCGGAGATTCTCAACTCATTCGCCTATCAGAACGGTGGCGCGCTCTTCATCGTGTGGGATGAGGCCGACAACGGGGATGGGCCGAGCGGCATGATCGTGCTCTCACCGTTTGCCAAAGGCCACGGGTTTTCCGACCAGAACTTGTACACCCATGGATCCACCTTGCGCACGGTGGAGGAGATCTTCGGCGTGCGCCCATTCCTCGGTGATGCTGCCCGCGAACAAGACCTGAGCAACCTGTTCACCGTCTTTCCGTGAGTGGGTTCGCGCCGCGTGAGACTCGTAACCGCGTAGGGCAGTAACCATCGCAAAAGCAAGCGGCCCGGAACATTCTGGCTGAATGATTCCGGGCCTTTTCTTTGTCATTGTCGATCGGCTGAAGCAAAGAGAACTTACGCTAGCTTTCCTCCGACTCCGGCCGCCCGGTCTTCTTTGGCATGCATCACATTCACGATCGCCGAGTAGAGGCGGGCTCGCGTGCTTTGCCGCTCGTACGCCCGAGTGATGTAGCGGACATGCAACTCGATCCCGCTTCCAGTCGGACGCAGGTTAGTTGCCGGAGCCGCCGAGAAGGTGTGCACCCGGTAACGTGCCGCCGCGTGCTGCCACTCGGTCTCCGCTTGATGGGTGCTCTCGGCGGTATCTTTTTCCACCAGTTTCTGGATTAATTCGATCATGGGATACGGGTTCTGGTTCGCTGGCAGGGCCAGTGTGATCTCGTCCCAGAGCCACTGCCCCGAGGTTGAGAAGTTGAAGTAGTGACCCTCGATCGCGTAGCTGTTGACGAAACTGACGCGTCGGCCGGTCGGGTGGCCCGAGTCGGTCCAGTTCCCGGTTTCCAGCAGCGTCGTTCGGAGCAACCCGATCTCCACCACCTCGCCGCCCACCCCGTTGATCTCAACCCAATCGCCCACCCGGATTCCGTTGCGCCCCATCAGCACAAACCACCCCACGAAGCCTACGATGAAATCTTTCAGTGCCACCGTCAAGCCCGCGCCCGCGAGTCCGAGGATGGTGGGCATCTGGCTGGGCATGCCAAATATGGTGAATGCGACGAGCAGCACGCCAATGGCCTGAACGGCAAACCACGTCAGGGCCCGCAGCGTGATCAGTCCCTTCTTATCCGATCCCAGGTCGCCGAAGTACCGGTCTAATAGCAAGTGGGCGGCGTAGACCAGGGCTGCAATCAGGAGAATCCACAGGAACGACCGCAAGATTCCATGCAGGGCGTTTCGCTGTTGGATCCTCACCAGGTTGCCCCAGTTCAGGTAGACGTCGGCCAGTTCCTGCTGGCTCTGGATCCGCTTGTCGTAATCGGAGAGGATCTTCTGATCGTCGGAAAAATGGCGGAGCGAGGCGACCGTGTCTTTAACCCCGGAGTTCGTCGGGCCGGCGGCCGGAGCTCCCGTTCCGATTCCTGTGGCAATGCCAGAAGCTTGCTGCTTTACGGCCTGTTTCTGATCTTCCTGGGCCTGCACCTGCTTCTCGAAATTCTCATGGACCTGGGTCAGGGTTTGCGCATCCAGAAGCGTTGTGCTGCGGGCCTGGTTGAGCGCCGCCTGCTTATTGCGTAAAGCGATCCAGGCCTGAATTTGCGGCCACAGGCTGTCCGACTGGTTCACCACGGCGATCGCGCCTACGCCAGAACCGGCGACCGCAACGTGATTTCCGGCCTCGTGTTCCTCCATCAGTTCCTGGATCTTGGCCTGCGGATTGCCGCCGGCGCGGGTCAGGTCTTCTTTCGCGTCGTCCAGTTCATCCTGATCCAGTTCCAGCTGCGCTTTAGCCACATCCAATTGGTCCTGGAGCGCGTCCTTGTCGCGGTCGCTCGCGGTCGCGAGCTGCCTGGTCAGCAGATTCACCCGGTCCTGGCTGGCCTTTACCACCGCCTGGCGCTTCTCCAGGCGCGCATTCAGAGCACGCAGCTCTGGCGTTGCCTGCGGAGGGTGCGCCGCTGCTTGGCGCAAGGCATCGGCAAAGGCCAAATCGACTTCGTAGTCGGCCAGCTTCAGCGCTTCGCGCGCTAAATTCTGTTCTTCCTGGGTTCCAGCCGTCGCGGCCAGAGCTCGCGCGGTTTGCAGCGGTTTCTGGTCGACCGACGGCGTAGTCGACTGCACCGTCGCCGGGTGTTCGTGTCCTCTTGTGACCACCGGGGCCTGCGCGGGCAACTGTCGTGTAAGGAATAGCCCTGTGACTGTGCCGCCCACCAGCAGCAGCAAAATCACAGCCCCAATCCACTGTCGAGTTTTCGTCATCCCCTCACCACCGTTTCTGTGTGCTCCAGCATAACGGCAAATGAGCTCTCCCGGAACGCCGCAGGATAACCGGAGGTGCAACCGGGTGAGTGTCCTGACGTTCTCCCTCGCCCGGAGCAGCAGCAAAAAAGGCGCCCGCCGCAGCGGGCGCCTCGCAGTCAATCATGCCGTCTCTCCTAGGCCGCAGGAATGCGCAATTGCTGGCCTACCTTGATCTTGTCCGGGTCTGGGATGTTATTCGCATGGGCAATCTTCATATATTGGTTGGCATCCCCGTAATACAGTTTGCTGATTTTCGACAGGCTGTCGCCCGCCTTTACCGTATAGGTCTGGTCGCCCTGCGCGACCACGATCTCATGCTTCAGGTCGGCGAAGGTCGGATCGACCGCCTTGATCGCATCCCATACCCGGTTCTTGCTGGCCTCGGAAACTACCGTGGCCTTGAGGTGCAGTTGGTTGCCCTGCAGATCCACCGCGTCAATCGTGGCGTCTTCCTTCGCCAGGGCGTCCAGTACCGGTTGGTATTTTTGTTTGAGCGTAGCGAGATCAGCCATGAGCGTACTCCTTTCGAAAATGAAGTCTCGAGGCCCAACGTAGTTCGGAGGTGACGAGGGAACTTAGGTAATCAAGATGGCGTTCGGGTCACGCCCTACAATGATCAGACAGTGAACCGCACGCAGGATGCGTTTCGAGCCGTGGTGGAAGCTGAATGGCAGCCAACGTCCCGCTGGGTGCTCTCAGCGTGGACAACATTCTACGTCATCTTCCTGGTTTACGCCTTCCACAACCACGGCCGATTCCTCTTCATCGACTCCGCGAATTTGATCGTGCACGAGGGCGGCCATTTGTTGTTCGGATGGTTCGGACCGACTTTGGGTATTTGGGGCGGAACGCTGCTGCAGTGGCTGGTCCCGCTTCTGCTTGCGGTTTACTTTTTCGCGCAGCGTCAAGTCCAGGGCTTGGCCTTCGCAATGTTTTTCTTCTTCGAGAACTGGCTCTATACCGCCATCTATATGGCCGATGCCCGCGCCATGGCTCTTCCTTTGGTTACCACCGGCGACTCCGACTTCGTCGAGCACGACTGGCATACCATCTTCTCGAGCCTGGGTGTTCTGCAGTACGACAGGCAGATTGCAAGCATCGTCAGCTTCCTTGGCTGGTGCGGAATGATTGCGGTGTGTGCGTGGCTGGCGCGGCAGGCTTGGCTGGGAAACGCGTCGGACAAGTAGGCAGCGAATGTAGTGCCACGAGACTGCTTAAGGAAACTACGACTCCTGTGGTCAACCGATCAAAAGCTTGAACCGCAAAGGGCGCAAAGCAGAAGCGCAAAGGACGCGAAGGATAACAAGGCAAGTATCGTCGAATTCGCAACGAAACGAACTTCGAGGACTCGGTGGACTAGGTTCCCGCTCCTTTCTGGAGTTTCAGATTCTCTTCGCGCTCTTCGCGACTTGGCATCGCGCCCTTTGCGGTTCAAGCTCCTGATAAGCGGAGGCATTCGCGGAATGGCGGGATCGGTTCGCTGGAGAGGTGCCGCGAGCCGCACCTATTTCACCCAATCCGCAATGAAGATGTTCGTCTCGTGCGGCACCTTGCCATTCCGCCCCGAGACCCACACCAGCTTCGTGCCATCCGGACTGAACACGGGAAATCCGTCGAACCCCTCGGTGAACGTGATCCGCTCCAGGTTCCTCCCATCCAAATCGACCGCATACAACTCAAAATTGCCCATGCCGCCCGTGGACCCGACATTCGACGCGAAAATAATCCGCTTCCCATCCGAAAAAAATGATGGCGCAAAGCTGGCCGCACCCAGATTCGTGAGCTGCCGCTTATGGCTACCATCGGCATTCATCAGCCAGATCTCCAGATACGTCGGCCGGATCAGGTTCTGCTTCAGCAATTCCTGGTAATCGCGGATCTCCTGCTCGGTCTTCGGATGGTGCGCGCGATACACGATCATCTTCCCATCCGGCGAGAAAAACGGCCCACCGTCGTATCCCAATTCGTGTGTCAGCTGCTTCACGTGCCTGCCATCCGCGTCCATCGTGTAGATATCGAGATCGCCATGACGCACCGAAGTGAACACGATCTTCTTCCCATCCGTCGAGAGCGTCGCTTCTGCGTCGTAGCCCGGGGTGTTCGTCAGTTGCTTTACATCGGAGCCGTCTGCATTGGCGGTGAAAATGTCGAAGCTCGGGTAGATCGCCCAGACGTACCCCCGCGAGTAATCCGGCTTTGGCGGACACTCTGCGCTGCCCAAGTGAGTTGACGAGTACAAGATGCGTTTTCCGTCTCCGAAAAAATACGAACAGGTAGTCCGGCCTTTTCCGGTCGAGACCAGCTTCTGGTCGCTGCCATCCACATTCATGGTAAAAATCTGATCGCAATGGAAGGGCTCGCGCGTCGACTGGAAGATCAGATGCTTCCCGTCCGGCGAAAAGTACGCCTCGGCATTCTGCCCGCCGAACGTAAGCTGCCGGATATTACGGAGATGTTTTTCCTCGGAGGCTCCATTGGCCAGCGCCCTTGTCTGCGCCCATGCCGGACCAGTGAGTGAAATGAAGTTCAACCCGAGGAGAGCCGCGATCACCGCCCATTGCTGTCTTTTCATGGAAGTCGGCGCACAGTGTAGCAGGGAACCGCTCGCACCCATGGAGCGACGGGCGTCCTCGCCCGTCCCGCCCAGGAAACCGCCGGCAGCGCTGGCGCCGGGGCTACTTTCGAAAGTGGCTTAGAATCGCCTCCGCCTGCGTCCGCGTCACCACCGCCGTCAGCGCCGCCACATCCGCCTGTTTTACGGCCTGCACGCTGCCAAAATGCTGCAGCAGCCGCCGGGTCGTGCTCTCGCCCACTCCGGGAATCTCCAGCAGCTCGGTTGAGCGATCGCGCATTTGCCGCCGCTTGCGATGAAACGTGACCGCAAACCGGTGGGCTTCGTCGCGGATCAGCTGCACCAGGTGCAACACCGGCGAGTGGTGGTCGAGCACTACCGGTTCGTCCTCCTGACCCAGCACGTAAATAATCTCTTCCCGCTTGGCGATTGACGCCAGCGGCTGGTTGATGATCTCCAGTTCTTCCAGCGCCTGCGCCGCCGCATGCAGTTGTCCGAGCCCCCCGTCCACCAGCACCAGGCTCGGCATCTTCTTGTCCTCGTCCAGCACCCGCCGGTAGCGCCGTGTGATCACCTCGCGCATCGACGCGAAATCGTCCACCCCGTCCACCGTCTTGATGATGAACTTGCGGTAGTCCGATTTCTTCATCGTCCCCTCTTCCCAGACCACCATCGAAGCGACTGTCTCCGCGCCCTGGATGTGCGAGATGTCGAAGCACTCGATCCGGGTTGGCCGGTCGGCCAGCCCGAGAGCATCCTGCAGCGCCTCTTCCACCACCCGCGTGTTGGGCTTCATCACCCGGAAGCGCTGGTCGTAGGACTGCTTCGCATTGTTGCCTGCCAGGTCGATCAACGATCGCTTCTCGCCCCTTAGCGGAGACTCGATGTGGACCCGCGTCGCTCGTGCCCCCGCGGCCGACAACTGCTCCGACAACAAATCCTCCAGTTCCTCGCGGTCCTCGAAATCCATGGGAACGTAAATGTGCAACGGCACATACGGTTGCCCGATGTAAAGCTGTGTCAGCAGCGTGGAGAAAAAATGCCCGGGATTAAATCCCTTCGGCTCCGCATCCGCAGCTCCCGCAGGCTCATCGCCCTGCCCGCTGGCCAGATCCAGTTCAGGCAAATCCTCCCAAAAGAACTCCCGCCGGTCCAGCACGCGCCCAGCGCGCATGTGAAACAAGTTGACCGCCACCATTCCATTTTCGAAGTGATATCCGAAAACGTCGGCGTCATCGCCCTCTACTGCGGCCATCCGCTGCTTCTCCTGCAACTGCTCAACCGTCGAGATCAGGTCCCGATACTTGGCTGCCCGTTCGAACTCTTCCGCGCCTGCGGCCTCCTGCATGCGCAGGCGCAGCGACTTCACCAGGTCCGTTTGCCTGCCTTCCAGAAACAGCTTGGTATCGCGCACCGCTTCCTGGTACGCCTCAGGCGTGGTCAACTCCTTCACACACGGACCCAGGCAGCGCTTGATGTAATACTGCAGGCAGGGCCGCGGATGGTATCGCGTCAAATCCACCTTGCACGACGGCACCAGAAAATTCCGGTGGATCAGGTCCACGATCCGATAAGCCAGGTTGGCAGGGAAGTACGGCCCGTAATAGACGCTGCCATCCTTGCGCAGCCGCCGCGTCACATATACCCGTGGAAACCGCTCCCCCAGCGTCAGCTTCACGTAGGGATAGGTCTTGTCGTCCCGGAGCAGGATGTTGAACCGCGGCTTGCGCTGCTTGATCAGGTTGTTCTCGAGGGCCAATGCCTCCTTGTTGTTCGCGACCACGATGTAATCCACATCGACGGCCTCGCGCACCAGCGTCCCGGTCTTCGCATCCTGCAGCCGTCCCTCATGGAAATACGACGCCACCCGGCTGCGCAGGTTCTTGGCCTTGCCGACGTAGATCACCTCGCCCTCGGCGTTTTTGTACAAATAAACGCCAGGCGCCATGGGCAGCGTCCGAATTTTTTCGTGCAGATCCACTGGTTACTTCAGTTTAGATGAAAGAATTTCCATGCGGATTGGGCAGGCCCGCGGGTGCCGCGGAAGGTAGCCGACGCCAGGCACCCCCTTTCAACCGTATAAAATTTCTATGGCGAATGTCCCGATTGCTCAACCGAAAGCCAACCCGCCTCTGGCCATCGCAGATCTAAGTGGCTTATAATCAAAGCACTACGTGGGTGTCTGGATTCGTCTGCCGCTTGGCATCCCCCGTGCATTAGGTTAAGACGAGTACGGAAGTACAAGACCTTTAGGGACTCAAAGATTCTATACAGATAGCACAGAGAGGAAGGAGCCCTCCAAGGATATGACTCGCACTTCGTTAACGGTTCTTTTGGCAGCCAGCCTTGCCGCTTCGATCGGCTGCTCTAGCAAGAACTATGTGAAGCAGCAAACCACCCCGCTCATCAACAAGACCAATGAGCTCGACGACCTGACCGCCAAGAACACCAAGGACATCAAGGATGTCGATGCGCGCGCTCAGGCCGGCATCAAGTCCGTAGAAGACCAGGCCGCCGCCGCGGATCAGAAGGCCCAGGCTGCCGGCAAGCAGGCCGGCGATGCTCAGACCCTCGCCGATAACGCCACCCATCGGGTGGATACCCTGACCAACACCGTGGTCAATCTGGACAACTATCGCCCAGTCGCCGAAACTTCGGTGCACTTCGCCTTCGACAAAGACAACCTGACCAAGAAGGCCAAAGAGGCGCTCGACCAGCTGGCCACCGATATCCCAAACACCAAGGGATACATCGTGACCTTGGAAGGGGGAACCGATTCGACCGGTCCTTCCGACTACAACTATGACCTGAGCCAGCGTCGCGCGAACTCGGTCATTCAGTACCTCGCGTCGAAGTACAACGTTCCGGCGCACAAGATCTATGTGATCGGGCTGGGTAAGGATAAGCCGGCGGACTCCAACAAGACGACCGAAGGCCGCGCCAAGAATCGTCGCGTCGATGTTCGCCTGATGACCAACACCCAGGGTGACAATACGCCGGCGCAGCCCGCGGCTCCTTCGCAGAGCCCCACGGCGAGCAGCCAGAACCCGAGCATGTAACCAGGTTTTCCCTCCTCCCCGGAGGACTTCGCCAACACAGGCCACTCACCCCATGAGTGGCCTGCTTTTTTTGAGCCCGCGGGCGGCGCTTGCTCACTTGATCGACGGCACCACCGCGTGGGGTGAAAAGCCCAGGCCAACCGACGGCGGCTCGCCCCGCATGTCTACAATCACGCCATCCATTCGTTGCGGACGACCAACGTCTCCGCTTCCACGCTTTGCTCCTGAAGTCTCCCAGCTGAAAAGCTGGTGCTCAAAATCGAAGGCGATCTGACGAAACTGCAGGGCGGTCGGTGAGAACATGCCGTCGAACGGGTACGGGCCCATGTTCTTGGGTGCAGAAACGTACACGTCATGCGGCCCCAGACTCTGCCCTGCTACTTCGAAATCGCTCATCTTCACCGGGAGCATCGCGATGTCGCCTCCCAGGTTGGTGGATTCCAATTTCTCCCCGGTGGGTCGCGGCAGCCAGGGGGCCCGGTCGGAAAACAGCACCAGGTTTGCCGACCCGGTGTCCAGCAGCATCAGCTGTGGACGCCCGTTCATGCGAACATCCAGGCAGGCCATGCCGAGTGCCTTGCGAATCGGCGCCGCCGAAGTGAGCTTCACCGGCGGCCCAAACACCAGGATGCGGGTCGTGTAATCCACCCGAAAATTCGTGTTGGCGAGTACGTCCAGGCCTACCAGCGCGTCGATGCGCACCCCGATTTGCTCGGAGAGCGTGCCCAAGTCCTGCGCCACCACGCGAATGTTGTGTACATCCAGCGGGCCAATCTGGATCTCCGGCAGCACCACCGATTCCGCTTTCAGCGTGTACTCCACCACCCTCATCTCCCCGGCCTGCCCGGGCAGCCCGAGCTTCTTGACCAGCGACTGATCGATCACGCTGGGATAGGCCCCGGTATCGATGACCAGGTTGCGCTTGGCCATCGAGCCAATCGACCCTTGCACAACAATCACATGATCCCGATACAACTTGATTGGAACAATGTATTCGTTAGGTGTGTTTTGTCCGGCCGCGGTCAACGGCGCGAGGCTGGCACATAACCACAACAGAAATACGTAGCGCCCCATACCATCCCCCTGAAGACTTGCAATGCCTCAAGGGACGAAGCGCTGAGTCAAACGCCAATGGCTGTTGGGTGGACGCTTGCGCTATTTCAGATGGCTGCCTATCCGCGATGAACGGCGCAATTTAGCTCGAGTTCTGTACGCTCACAAAATTTCGAGCGAACCAGACCCCTTCTCATCCGTCCATATAGCGGGAGTGGTTTTCGTTGTGGACTCGCGCTCGTGTGCTGTGATTCGCTTTGGACTGTTCGAAGCGGATCTGCATTCCGGGGAACTGCGCAAGGACGGAATCCGGATTCACCTTCAGGAACAGCCCTTCCAGGTTCTCACCGTGCTGCTACAGCACGCTGGGGAACTTGTCACGCGCGAGCAGTTGCGCCAGCAGGTCTGGCCGCAGGACACCTTCGTCGAGTTCGATCACGCGCTCAATACGGCCATTAAGAAGATCCGCGCGGCCTTGTGCGATGACGCTGCGATCCCTCGTTATGTGGAGACCATTCCGAAGCGAGGCTACCGATGGATTGCTCCGCTGCGTTCTGCTCGAGAATCCGAAATCGCCGCCCTAGATGAATCGCCTGCTGTTACGGAGCTTCTACCCATTCCGCCTCAGTCCCGGCTGTCCATTCCCGGGAACTGGAAATGGTTTGCGGCGCTCCTGCTGGTGGGGATCCTGGCTGCTCTCGGTTTTCGATTTACCCGTTATGTGCGGCCCGATGCGGAAAGCAGTACGCTGCTGGTGGTGTTGCCCATTGAGAACTGGAGCGGTGATGCCGAACAGGCTCGCACCTGTCGCGGCATCACCGAAGACGTGATTGGGGAGTTGGCCGGACTGCACGTGCCGCATCTTCAAATCGTGCCCAATACCACTGTCCTCCAATACGAACAAACCACGAAGACCCCGGGCGAGATCGGACGCGAGTTGGGGGCGGCCCTCATTCTGCAGGGCAACCTTCGCAGCACATCCCGCCATCTGCGGCTGAGTACGGAATTGGTGCGGCTGCGCGACGGAGCGCGTCTCTGGGGCAACAGTTTCGATCGCTCCCCCGCCGATGCCGTAGAGGTCGAGGCGGATTTGGCTCATCAGGTTGCGGCGGATCTGCAGCCCGCCCTGCGTTCCGCCACTCCGTGACCGGCTTCCGGATGAGTGGCTTCACCCTGCCAGCCTGCGGGTTTAAAATGAAATGCAGGAATGCTCCGTTCCCTTCAGTTTTTGGCGGTGTTTCTCTGCGCAGCCATGCTTGCCGCAGCGGCCCAGCAGAAAGCGAGGCCCCAACCACCACTGCCGGCCAGTCAGGCCCCGCCGCGTTCGGAAGGCTCCCAAGCCAACAGCGACAATCCCCAGCCGAATTCGCCGCCCCCTGCCAATTCCAGCGCCTATAGCAGTTCTCGCGCCAACGTAATCGATCTGAGCCCTCCGCCCGACGATTCCAAGACCCACCCCGGCAGCGCTGAAGCCGTGCGCGAAGCCGAAGATGCCGCTGGATTGGTGGAGGGAGACGCGATCGGCGGGGTCCAGGAATTCCACCTCTGGGATCCTCACAAAGCCGCCAAGGATATCGAGGTCGGAGACTATTACTTCCACCAGAAAAACTACCCCGCCGCGCTCGATCGCTACCAGGAAGCCTTGCTCTATCAGAACAACAATGCGCTGGCGGCTTACAAGGTGGGGGAGTGCCAGGAAATTCTCGGCGCCCCCGACGAAGCCCGGGAAGCTTACCAGGCTTACTTGAACATCCTTCCCGAAGGGCCGCTCGCCCGTAAGGCTCACGATGCCTTAATCCGCCTTGAAGAGAAGAGTGACGTCAACGCTGCGAACAAATCCGATCACAAAAAAGCTGCGCCTGATCCGACCTTGGCGCAGCCTCGCTGATCCGTCGTCAGTCTTCGGTTACGACTTCTCCACCCGTATGAATTCGCCGCTGGTCGCATTCACCGCCACCTTCAGCTTAGCCTCGTCCCGGCTCCGCCCGTAGATCACATGCCAGACCAGAACATTCTCCACCCGGTTCCATTCCAGGATGTAGAGGACCGGAGTGTCCGGCGCCTTCTCGAGAATCTTATCGCCGCCGTGCTGCTGGGCAACCTCGAATGCCTTGTCCGAGTCCGATTTCAGGAACTGAAGATCGAACACCGTGGTGGACGCGTTGTTCGGATTGTAAGTGTCTTCCGGCGACGGATTCACGCCACGCTGGGGAGCATCCTGCGCGTCCGTTCCCGACCAGGTATATGCCTTGGACCCGTGCCCGGCGGGAGAAGCAAAACTGGCCCGCCAGATCGCTGAGTTGCCATCTCTCCCTTTCGAATCTGAGTTGGTCACGGATTCCAGCCGGTAGGGTTTGGCATCCGCCTGCCAACCGCGCGCGGAGATATAGAGCTTGTAAATGGCAGCGCGCCCCGTGAGTAGTTCGGGACCCTTCGGTTGAGGTTTCGCCTCTTCCGCTGGTTTGGTCGGGGTTGACGAACAACCCGCCAGCCAGGAAACCGCCAGAAGCAGCATCAGCAGCTTCTTCATTGCGCCCTTCCTCGATGAGTTTTTTTAATTGCTTCGTTGCTGGGCCTCATTGTAAATGAAGGGGTTGGGCTCGCTATGAATTTCCACCTGCAACGTCTACAGAATGACATCACCCGCACCGTCGAGGGCCTCACACCCGGGCAACTGACGTGGTGCCGCGAAGGCAAGTGGAACACCGCCGAGATCCTCGAGCACCTCTACCTCACGTATACCGGCACCATCAAGGGCTTCGAGCGTTGCCTTGCCGCGGGCCAGCCGCTCGCCAGGCCCGCGACGCGGAGCGACCGCATCAAAACTCTGGTGGTGGTCGGCTTCGGTTACCTTCCGAAAGGGCGCCAGGCGCCTCGGCCAGCGGTGCCTCGCGGCCTCTTTCCCGGCCTGCCGCTGAGCGAGATTCTCTCCCAGACGCTCCCCCGAATTACCGAGATGGACGCCGTGATTGATCGCGCCATTCAAGCCTTTGGCCCTGACGTCGCCCTCCTCGACCATCCGATTCTCGGCCCTCTCCGGGGCCCCGAGTGGTGCAAGTTCCACTGGGTCCACGGACACCACCACGTACTTCAGATTGTTCGCCTCCGCGAGCTGTGTGCATCCTCGCCCCGCTGAAGCGTTACCGATAATTCACATTGAAAAGTGTAATTTGACTTCGCCGCGCGCCGCCGCTACGGTTAGCGCATGGCAGCGAACCCGCCGCACGGTGATTTTGATATTGAGTTATTGCATGAAATCGGCAGCCGCATGGCTGCCGCCGACCCTTTTCAGGAAGTTCTGAACCTGATCGTCGAGTTCGCTTCTAGCGTCGTGAAGTGCGACTCGTGCTTCGTCTATGTGCTGGAGCAGGACGAACTGGTCTTGCGCGCCTCAAAGAATCCACATGCCGACTGCGTCGATCGCCTCCGCATTCGCCTGGGGCAGGGAATCACCGGCTGGGTGGCGGAACACCGCGAACCGGTTGCAGTTCCTCAGAACGCCTCGCAGGATCCTCGCTTCCAACTCTTCAACGAGCTTCCCGAAGACTCGTACCAGGCTTTCCTCTCCGTGCCCATTGTCTCGCGCGGTCGCCTGATCGGCGTCATCAACGTCCAGCATCGTCAGCCGCACACCTACACCCGGCGCCAGATTCGCCTGATCGGAACCATTGGATTCCTGGTGGGCGCGGAGCTGGAAGTGGCTCGCCTGGAAAGTGAGAACTCGCAACTTGCCCTGAAGCTCGAAACCCGCAAGCTGCTGGAACGCGCCAAGGGCATCCTGCAACGCGACCTCGGCATCGACGAGGAACAGGCCTATCTCACCCTGCAACGCCAAAGCCGCCAAAAGCGCAAATCCCTCAAGGAAGTCGCCGAGGCCGTCGTGCTCGGCGAAGAGATTCGCCGGGGCTCGCAAGCCAACCAGTGACTGGACGCCCCGACGGGCGGGCATCCGCCAGCGTACCTCCTCACCCTTAATGCGCCGTCACGCGACCTGCTGAACCCATTGCTTCCGCCAAGCCGGCGCGGCAAAAGGATCTGCAAAATATTGTGTTTCGTGAACCACCTTGCCGTCGCGGAACTCCATAATGCTCACCGTGTAAGTCGGCCGCCCCTGGTAGGTGATGGTGTATTCGGTGATCCAGAGATTCCCGTTGCCCAGAATCCGCTTGACCTCGAAACCGGACGGCTTGCCGGGATGATGCGTACGCAAGGCTTGCAAATTGCTTCGCCCGAAAATCCTCTCGCCCGACTGGGGATAATCACAAATAGCGTCGTCAGCGTAAATGTCGTGTTCGGAATTCGCATCGCCGGCCGCCGATGCCTGCCAGTGCGCATTGAGGGTGGTACGGATTTGTTCTTCTTTCATGGGCGCCTCCGTTGCGATTTCGTTTTCAGGTTCAACTGGCTTTTGGAATGAAACCGGGAACACCGGTTTTCACTACTGGATTCAGCCTCTGTCTGGTTTGAATTTGATTGATTTCGTTAAGCGCATCTTGCGGAAGAGAAGTGATGTCGAAATTCTCTCGCGCGCGGGCCGCCGTCCTGGGCGTCGTAAGTAAAGCCGTGCCGCGCTGCACCGCCCATGCCAGCAGCACCTGCGCCGGCGTCTTTCGAACTCGCGCGGCGATCGGCACAATAACCGGATCTTCCAGCGGCCCCGGTTTTATTCCGTGACCCAGCGGCGCAAAGGCCAAAAAGACAACTCCCTTTTCTTTGCAGAATTCCAGAAGTTCCGTCTCTGGCAGATACGGGTGTGATTCTACCTGGATTACCGCTGGCTTGATTCTTGCCGATTCATAAATGGGCCTCAGTTCGTTTAAGCCCAGATCGGAAAGTCCGATGGCCCGGCACCTGCCATGATCCACGAGCGTCTCCATCGCTCTCCAGGTGTCCAGCAAGGTCACCTCCTGGTCGTAGACGACGTTGCCGTTTTGATCCCGCGGATCCTGGTCGTTGCCGGGTTGAAATGCAAATGGAGTGTGAATCAGATAGAGATCCAGATACTTGAGGCCGAGCCGGTCCAGACTTGCCTGGAAAGCCGGTTCGACGCGCTCCGGCCGGTGATTGGAATTCCACAGCTTTGTGGTAACGAAAATACCTTCGCGCTCCATCCTTTCCGCGGCCAGTCCTGCCTCCAGCGCCCTGCCTACCTCGCGCTCGTTCCCGTATCGTTCCGCGCAATCGAAGTGTCGAAAGCCGGCTTCCAGTGCGCCCCTGGTCGCAGTCATGGTCAGAGTTGGATCCGGAATCAAGGTGCCAAAACCCAGTGCGGGCATTTGGCCGGTTCCATAGTTGAGTGGAATTCGCTTCATTCGCAGATCGGAAGACTCAGCCATTGGTTACCCCTCCCAGCTGTTGGCGTCTGGCATCCCCGTCATGATTTGGGAATTTAGATGCCGGAGCTGCGAATTGGGAGCCAACTCCGGATGAGCCGGCAGCTCGGAAGCTATGACGACACGGGTTCAGAGTGAGATCGCGATATTTCGCGATTGGACCTACCGCGGAAGACTCTCCAGCTTGAGCCACTCTAAGGCAGAAGGAAGATCGTAGAAAACGCGGATTTCCGACGGATTATCCTCGAGTTCCGATAAGATCTCCCACATCCGTGCCACGCCAAACACAGCGGGACGGGAAGCCACAAAAGCGCGTTTGGATGTGGAAGAGAACACCATCCGGCGCGCCAACGAACTCGCTTGGGCGCTGGTCATGTCGAATCCCGTCACTTCCCTCAAGTCCACGATTTGATTGAACTCTGGATTGAAGTTGGGATCGGTCTTGGTTTGATCTTGGCGGGCCTTGATCTCCTTCCAGGTTAGTCGATCCGACCCGATACTCACTACGAGACGGTGTTCAGTGTGGACAACGTATCTGAAAGGCACTGCGAAAACTACCTCGGGAACCCGAACGGTTGTTCTTTGAAGCCGCCTGCGCCGGTCTTGATTTCACAACCCTGACACTGGCCGACGTTCTGAAGCGCGGCCTGAGAAGGCATAAAAGTCTACCAGACGGGAGAGGTTCATTCCTTGCGCTAAAGCAATCATCCCTTCTGATTCGGGCGTCGGCAGGCGAATGGAGCAGACGTTGTCAAAGGCCCGATTTCCCCGCTCAGGAGTGCTGTTAACATACGAGTCTCGCAGCTCGGATCAGTCCTCGGGTATGTGTGGCTTATGACGGTTCGCCAGCGAATACGAGATTTGGCACTTGCATCTGCAATCGCAGTCATTCTGGTTGGTGCAGTGCCAAGAAACACATGACAAGCAGGCCGAAACCGGCTCTTTCAACCACGACAAACCCAGATACTCCGCAAGCCACAAGTTAAGAGGCACAGTGGCGCGAACAACGCGAACGTTCGTGTTGAATGCTCGAGCGGGAATCTTCATCTCGCAATTTCTGACCAGGGAAAGGGCTTTGACCCGGGATCGCCCTCAGCGGACGGCGGCATCGGAATCTGGAGTATGCACGAGCGGTTGCGGCTCGTCGGAGGGCACCTGCAAGTACAGTCTCATCCGATGCAGGGTACCAGGATTCACGCCTGGATACCCCTCAACGTCACGCGGTCGAAGTAGCCCAGTTCCTGTGTCATAATGCTTGCCCTGTTCCCCACATCAAAGCTATAGTTCCCCATCCACTTCCCCCGGACGAATGCACCCGTCTGCGGAGGAGGTACCGTGAAAAAATCTACCACCCTGTTCTTGCTCTTGCTCTCCGCTCTCGCCTGGCCCCAGCAGATGTCCCATCGCCTTTCCAACCAGGACATCATCGACATGGTAGGGCTCGGCCTCTCCGATGAGGTCATCATCACCAAGATTCACAGCGCATCGAAGCCCGAAGACCTCGCCTTCGACACCAGCACGGAAGGCCTCAAGGCGCTGAAGGCGGCTAAAGTTTCCGACGCTGTGATCAAAGTGATGATCAATCCGGCGCCATCCGCGGCTGCGGCCCCTGCGGCGGCTGCTCCGGCGGCGGCGGCCGTCGCGAATGACTCGAACCTGCCTCCACAGGAGGTCGGCGTCTACTGGAAAGACGGCTTCACCTTCATTCGCGTCGAAGGCGAGATGGTGAGCCAGGCCAAGGTCGGGGGCCGCGCCGGCAGTATGTTCACTTACGGCATGCGCTCGGAGCACTGGGACGCCTACGTGAACGGCCCTACCTCGAAAAATCGCGTGAAGGACCGCCACCCCCTGTTTTACCTCTATGTCCCCGACGGCGACAGCGCCGCTGATTTCGTTCTCATTAAGCTGGAGAAGAAAGGGAACCGCCGTGAGTTTCAGGTCGGATCGTTTGGCGGCGTCACCGGTGGGAAATCTGGCGTCAAGCGTGACAAGGAAGTCCCTTTTAAGGCCGAACACGTTGCGGTTCGTACCTATCGCCTCACCCTCGACGACGATCTTAAACCCGGCGAATATGCCTTCTTCATGGGGACCGGCCAGCAGACCATGATGTCAGGCGGCGGCAGCGGCGGGAGTAAATCGGGCGGAAGCGCTTCCGGCCGTGTCTACGACTTCACCGTTCCCGACTGAGCGAGTTCATTGGCAAGAGCGATCCTTTTACTTTGCCGCAGTGAACAGCTATGAGGACTCTCGCTCGCCGCGTACTTCGCGTACGCCTGTGGCACAACCGGAAAAATCCAATTCAAAAATGCAATTGCCGCGATCACCGTCTTTGTCCAAAAAACGAAAAGCCTCTCACTCGTGAGAGCAGAGGCTTCCCAACTGCGGATTGCCCGGCTGCTATTCGCGCATCGACGAGGGCACCCCCGACTTGCGCGCCTGCTCCTCCATGTCGTCCAGACTCTGCTTTGCGTCGTCCAGGGCCTTCTGTTTCGCCGCAATCTGCTCCTTGTATTGCGCGTCTTCCTTGTCCCATGCGCCGGAGTTGCGCAACCGGTTCCCGGCATCGGCGTAGAACGCGGCCGCCCTCAACCGATATTCCCGATTGGCGACGTCCAGCTCGCGAGTCGCCAGGTCAATCTTGTCTTTCTGGCCCTGGATCTTCTGCTGCCACTCCTTGTACATGCGCTGCTTTGCCGCCTGTTCCTCGTCGTTCTGGTCCTTCGCTTCGGCATTCGCCTTCGACGCCGGGTCGCCCGCCTCGATCTTGGCCCCAGCCTCTCCGGATGCACTCTCATTCGTTGCCGCTCCGGTTTCGCCGTTGTTCGCCGAAGCGTCATTGGAGGCGGCCTGGTCGGCGTCTGCGGCCGGCTGTTCCGGTTCCTGCCCGACCACCGAGAGCTTGTCCGCCCTCGGAAGGTTGTCGTTGTCGAACGCCTTTGCGGCAGGCGCGCCCTGCGCCTTCTGTTTGCGGACTTGCCGCGCCACGTCGCCAAGATTGTCATTATTCTGTGCAGCCGCTGCTGACACGACCATTGCCGCCATCAGCCCGCCAGCCAACCATAACCATGCAATGCGCTTCATGTTCACCGTCCTAGTAGCAGCTGGAGCATGTCCTCCGCCGCCGGAATCTTTGGCTCGTTCTCTTACAAACTCTTCACTGCTGCGCGCGCCGACTTGTTGCCGGCGAGGAACCCTCCAATCGTCTGATCCAGATGGTTCGCTTCGTTCGCAATATCGCTGGCCAGTTGCTGCGCAAACTCAGGGTCCCGGTTCTTCGCCAACTGCTGCGCGTATCCCGAGATGGTCACCAGCGAATTCCGCAGCGCCAGCGCCATCTCCGCGGAGAGTTCCCCGCGCAATTCCATCTGCTGTCGCAGCGTCGCCACTTCGCTCTGATCCTCCAGCAGGCACGCGACTCCCATCCGCCCTCCATCGGCCGCCTTCACGCTGCAGATGGTGACTTCAATCATGCGCGGAATGCCCGAGGGCGTCAGGTACTTCGTCTCGATGCGCCGGAGCGAACCGCCATCTTCGATCGCTTGCTGGATCGCCGCCCATAGCAGCGCCGGCTGCTCCTGCGATGCCTGCACCAGGCACGCCTCGCGAAAAATCGCTTCCGCGTTCATCCCTACTGGCGATGCCATCCCGAGGATGCTTTTCGCCGCCTGGTTCGCCTGCCGCGCCAGTCCATTACTTCCGAAAAACAAAACCCCGCTCGACAGGTTCGACAGGATCGCCGCGCTCAAGCTCTCCGACGTCCGCGCCCGGCGGTGTTCCGCCTGTTGCTGCGTCTGCAATTCATGCTTCTGCTGCTTCAGTTGCTGGATCACCGCGTGATACATGTGCATCGGCAGTTGTTCCAGCGAGCGGGTCGGCTGCGCCGTGGCATCTTCACCCAGCCGCTTCCGCATCCTCCGGATCATCACCACCGCCATGAAGAACGCAAACGCGCACGCAAACAACAGCAGCATCAGCCGCAGCACGATCGGGTTCGTCAGCGCCTTCACAGCAGTCTCCAGTACCACTGGAGAAACTGCTCGCCGAAGAAAAACGCCAGCAGCGCCATCGCGCCCAGAAAGACTCCGAACGGCATTTCGTAGTGCCGGTACATGGCCTGCGTCGAATGCCACGCCCGCCGGCGCGCTTCTTGCAGCGACGCCTGCCGCTTCAAAAACCGTCGCGTTCGCTTCAGCCACACCACCAGCATCGTGCTCACCCCGAACAGCGAGCCCGCAATCGATGCGGTGAAGATGGTGAACACCGTGAGCTTCACGCCCAGAAACGCGCCAATCATGCCCATCAGCTTCACATCGCCGAAGCCCATGCCCTCGATACCCCGCGCCCGCAGATAGATCGCTCCCGCTCCGTAAATGAACGAAGCCCCGACGATCGCTCCCAGCACAGAATCCACCAACGACAGCACCCGCCACGAAACATCGTGGCTGACTGGCATCGCAACCAGCCCCGGCAAAAACTGCATCGCCAGATCGTTCACCGGAACCAGCAGGCTGAATCCAATCCCTGACAGCATTCCCGGCAGCGTCATCTTGTCTGGCAACAGCTTGGTCTCAGCGTCGGTGAAAATCAGTCCCAGCAGTAGAAACGCCAGCACGCTGTACTTCAGGCCGGCCAGCGTGAATCCGAAGTGCCAGTAGCAGGCCGCAAACAGCGCCCCCGTCAGCAGTTCAATAACCAGATACCGCGGGGAAATCGGCGAGTGGCAATTTCGGCAGCGGCCGCGAAGCACCAGCCAACTCAGCACCGGAACGTTGTCGTAAAACGCAATCTGATGTTGACACTGTGGACACGCCGAGCGCGGAGGGTTGGAGACCGACAGGCCCCGTGGCAGCCGGTAGATACACACGTTTAAAAAGCTGCCCAAGATCAGCCCCATGAAAAAAATCGCCGCTGCTGTCAGTGGTTCCACTCCGTCCCGTATCCTGAACGCGCCTCTAAATTGCGATGGATACCCCGATTATAAGGTCGGCTGCACTCCCGCACCTTGAGTACTGAAGTCATTGTCCTTTTGCGCTCAAAGCCTGTAACTGCCTGTTGGAGACATACTTACCGCGGCTTGAGGACGATCCGACCTCGGCCCTGGGCAGACCTTAGGGCGGTATTGTGTCCGCTGGTTGCCACTCGGATTTGTCGGGCTTGACGCTCCCGAACTTGCGCTCACAGATTTTCAGGAAGCCGGGTGGGCCGCATCGGGCAGAAAAACCGCGAACGCCGTGCCGCTTCGACCCGGACGCGTCGAAGTTCGCAGCCGGATCGAACCGCCATGCTTGCGAGCGATTCCCTCGCACAACCAAAGGCCAAGTCCGGTCCCGGTGGTTCGCTTCGTCGTGAAAAACGGCTCAAACAATCGGGCGCGGTCTTCCGGCCGGATTCCGCCGCCGTTGTCGGCAATGGTGATCCGCACGCCGCGCAATCCGTCCGCGGACCAGGCCCGCGCCCGCTCCACGCGCAACCGTAGACACCCTCCCGGTTGTACCGCGTCAATCGCATTGGCAATCAGGTTGGCCAGCATCTGCCGCAGCTCTCCTCCGAATCCGCGGATCTCATCCCCTTCGACCAGTTCCAACTTTGTCTGGATATTCTTCGCCTCCAGCCGCGGCTGAAATCCCTGCAGCACCTCATGGACCGTTTCCGACACATGCACCGGAACCGCCTCGGACGCATCCCGTACGAAGCCCAGAGTCTGCTGCACGATATCCGCGACGCGCTGCACCTCGCGCTCCGCCATCTTCAGATGCTGATCCGCGCGCGCCGGATCCTGTCGCGCGAGGTAGAGCAGGTTCGTAACCGCCTCCAGCGGATTGTTGATCTCGTGCGCGATCACCGCCGTCAGCCTTCCTGCCGCGGCCAGTTTCTCACTGCGCCGGAGCGCCTCTTCCGCACGCTGCTGCGCTGTGATGTCGCGCACGATCGACGAGGCCCCCACCACCGCCCCGCGCTCATTGCGCAGCGGCGACAGCGACAGCAGCACGCTGACTCGCGATCCATCCTTGCGCAGCCGGTCCGTCTTGTAGGGAGGAATCCTCTCGCCCTTCTCCAGGAATTCAAGATTCAGCGGAAACTCCGACCTCCGTTCCGGAGGCATGACCATCTTGACCGACTGTCCAATGACTTCCCGCGGGCTGTATCCATAGAGCGTCTCCGCCCCGTGATTCCAGCTCAGGATCGTTCCATCCAGTTGCGTGCTATAGATGGCGTCGTCGGAGGATTCAACGATCGCCGCCAGCTGCGCGCGCGTGTCGTCGGCTCGTAGTTCGGCCTGCGAGCGTTTCCGCGCCACGCTTGCCGCCAGCAGTGAAATCACCACAAACACGCTGAGCCGGGTCAGATCGGCGCTGTGCAGAGTGACGTGATAGTGCGGTTCGTACACGAAACGGTCGATCGCTACTACCGACAATGCCGTGCACAGCACTGCCGGCCCAAACCCCAGAAAGCGTGCGCAGGCTACGACCGCCAGGAGGAAGATGGAAAAAGGATCCGGGTGCAGCAGCGGCGATCCGAACCAGATGGCCAGCGCCGTGACCGCTGCCAGCGCGGCCCAGCTGTAGCGAAACGACTGCGCCAACTTCCGAATACGTGCAACCGCGGCCGTGCCGTCTTCGGGGAACATGGAAGGGAAGCCCGTTTGTTACCGCTGATGAAACGATTGTAAAGAATGTTAGATGCCCAAATGCGGTGGAGGGCTGTTTCGCAAACCAATCTAGCAGGCGCGACCGCACACCGCAATCGCGTCCCCACAAAAAAAGGAGAGGTTGCCGGCGAGGCATCCCCTCCGCAGCGCTTTACTCTTCCATCGAATGCCTGCTATTTGCCCTGCAACGATTCGATGTAGGAGTTCAAATTGGCGATGCGCTGTTGCACTTCGCCTTCATGTCCCTGGCTCATTCGCCAGAACAGCGGACCCCACACCGGCATGTCCTTGCTCCCGTGCGCGGGCAGGTTCGCCTCGCCCCGGATCACGCTCGACACGTGCATTGCCGGATACTTGCCGCCGTTGTTGGCCGACAGCTTCGAGAGATCCGTGGGCGTCGCTTTCAGCGCGGACGCCGCTGGACCTGCGCCTTTTCCATCGCGGCCGTGACAGACCGCGCAATAGTTGACGTACATTTCATCGCCCGACGCCGGGCTGGTCGGCTTCACCGGAACATGCTTGATCACTTTCTCCGTGCCCTGGTCTTGCGCTTGCGTCTGCTGCGACACGGCCAGCAGGGCAAACACCGCTAGAACTGCGGTCACCCAGTAAATCCTGCGTGCTTGCATAGCCTTCCTCCTATGACTGCGGGACACCCAAACCACGCTTAGTACCACCGCTCAGTCTAGGAGTGCTTGTCCCGGCTCACGGTGAGGCTCATCACGCTCAGGGGTGACGTGCAACCGCCGGTCTCAGGCTAGGGCTGCCGGAAACGCAGCAAATCCCCCTGCAGCAGCTTCCATTGGCGCTTCCCGCTGGGCAGAAGACCCTGCCAGCAGTTCCAGGTCCGCCGCACCAGCCGTAACTCGGGAGGAAACTCTGTCCACCTCCCGCCTTCTTCCTCTCGCACGCACACTGCGGCTCCGTCGATCTCCGACAGCTCTCGCGCTTGATACAGCTTCCATTCGTACAGCGACGCTTCCAGGCCTTCGCTGATCGACTCCGAGGGTTGCAGGCACAGCACCCAGTCCGATTTCGCGGCACGGGCCGCGGCCGATGCCGCCTCCCCGCTTACCGCGGCCCGGATCGAGACACCGTACTCGCGCGCAATTTGCAAGGTCTGATCGCGTGATCCGTGATCCACAACCAGGATTTCGTCGCACAGTCCGAGCGTCTCCAGCGCGCGCCCGATGCGCATCTCGTCATTGCACGTGTGCACAATTCCCGTAATTGCAGCCATGCGGAGTGCTTCACCCCGGTGAACCGAAATAAGGTCGTATCAAGCGGCAACCGGACTGATTGCCAAAAAACAAATGGGGCACGATTTCGTGCCCCATTCTAAAACCCGGACCGCCCTACTGCGGAGGACCGGCCATTGGGGTGGCGCCCGCATGCCGTTCGCCGGCAGGCACCACCGACACCGGGTTCTGCAGCGTGAAGTTCAACACGGTTTCCGAGGGCAGCTTGATCTGCTGGCCCTTGGTCGCCGCCTGCACGCCGCCGCCGACTCCGCCGCCGGCCGCCGCCCCAATCGCCGCACCCTTTCCGCCTCCAGCGATGCCGCCGATGATCGCTCCGATGGCCGCTCCCGCGCCCACCTTCTCGGCCGTGTTCTTGCCGCGCGAGCTGCCTTGCCGCTTGTACTGGTCGGTCGCGATGCTATACGACTTTCCGCCTACCGCAATCCGGTCCAGTTGCAACACCAGCAGCGATTGGCCGGCGAACTTGCCCGCGCTCTTCACGTCCACGATATGTCCTTCCACATCGTAGCCCGCCGGGATTGCGACTTCACCGTCAACCGCGAGCGGCGAGTTCAGCGTGCCGTGGAACGTTTCGCCCGGCTGGTTCTTCTCCGAGTCGATCGTGTCCACCAGCCGGATCGCAAGCGTGGTTCCAGCCGGAATGGTTACCTTCTGCGGAGGGGGAGGTGGCGCTGGAGTCACTGGGGGAGCCGGCGTGATCGGAGCGGCCTGCTGTGCCTGCGGCGCCATACCGCTCGCAGCTGCGCCCGAATCGGCGGCAGATGCCATTTCCGTATCCTTCGCCACAGCGTGTTTCTTTTTCGGAGTCGCCTCTTTACGCCGCGCCGGTTCCGGCTTCGGTTGTTCTTCCGGCGGTGGTGGAATCTCCGCGGCCGGCTGCGCCGCCTGTGCTGGTGTCACCGTGAGGTCGTTCACCACCGTTTTCACTCCCGGAATCCCTTGCGCGTAGCGCGCGGCCGCCTCCCGCTGCGTCTCGTTGTCCACCGCACCGGTCAATGTCACCGTGCCGTTCGCGGCTTGCACGCCCAATTGCTTGCCTTGCAGCCCCGAATCCCCATTCATGCGTTCTTGAATCTGGCTCGTGATTTGCGCGTCATTGGGTGCCTTACTGCAGGCAACGCCCAGCGCTGCAATCAACAGCATGGCCGAAAGGTAGAGAGAGACTCTCGCCTTCATTCGAATGACTCCTGGGTTTTGGGTATGTATACGCTTAGTTTAGATGCACCCGGGTTGTATCCACCAGCGAAATCCGCCCGGTTGGAATGTGCGCAAGAGACCAATCTGGGCAGGGAAAACAGAATGCCCCCGCATCCCTCTCGGGGGCACTCGTTTCAACCTGTGTGGATTATTGGTGGAGAAACTTGTAGTCGAGGATCGACGCCGCCAGGCTGAATGTGTCCGCGTTCGGCTGGCCTTCGTCCCGGAACCGCGTGATCCGTCCTTGGCAAAGCACGTTGCTGTTCTTTTGCCCGGAAATCTCTTCCGGCATCTCGAACACCATCTCTACCAGCGCGTTCGTTGGCAACTGTGCCGGGCCCTGGAACAGAACGCCGGACTGGCTGATGTTCTCGATCACGCCTTCCGACCACGCGCTCAAATTCTTGACCCGGTATCGCAGCGGAATATTCAGCTTCAGCCGTCGCGCGCGCGGCACCCAGCTCGGCTTCTTTTCCCGCGGCCGCCGCCTCGGCATGCTCTCCGCCGCAGTGGACTTTACACGTTCGGTGCGGCGCATGGTTGCCCAGTCATACTTGTATTCCGCCGCACACAGCAAGCACACCTGGTAGTAATAGCCATCGGCCGCCCGCCGGGGCCATGAAAATTCGTGGGAACACCGGCCAAGCATGAGCACATCCATGAGCTTCTGAGGCATAAGGTACTTCCGGTTGGTAACTGCCGGACCGCCCCATCATCTAACGACCTGCTCTGCCTTGGATAGGTTACTTTCGTTCAGCTCTCTCAATCCCTGTCGTTCCAAGGGCTTGCAGTCGTCCTGCAAAGTACGAGAAATGTGACCAACGCGTGCCCCTTTTTCATCTAACTCAGCAGTTGTCGATTAGGTAGTGAATTTGGGTTCTCGTCGTTGGCGTCGCGAGATTGATCAACCGGTCCAACCTCTTCTGCCACAGCGCCAGCACGTGGCTACATCGATTGTTGCAGTAGCAGAGTCCGGGTCGTCTCGGTGGTTTCTTGACCACCGCAGCTACGGTCCTTTTCGGATGGCGTGTGCCTTCGCGGAACGGAGGAGCTATGGGAGTGCTTGCGAAATCTTTGTTCAGGGAATTGCCTTCCGCGATCCGCACCTCTTTCCTGGACACGGTTCTGGCCGACTATCCCCAGCGTGATTTTCAGCTGCAGTTCTGGGACGGCGCTCTCTGGGGAGAGACCGTGCACCCACGCTTCACCCTCATTCTCAAAAACCCGGTTGCCCTGCGCGCTCTCCTGCAATCGCCGAGCGAACTCTCTCTCGGCGAAGCCTACATCTATGACGATTACGATATCCAGGGTGATATCGAGAGTGCCTTGGACCTGGGCGACTATGTGCTCGGCCAGAAGCACGCCAAGCGCTTCGACCTGGCCGATTGGTTACACAAGCTCCCGGAGCGCAAAACTCCTCGCCAGAGTCCTCAGCCGATCCGCGCTTCCGGACCGCCTCACTCCAAGCAGCGCGATCGGCAGGCGATCAGCTATCACTACGATCTCCCCTCCGACTTCTACTCCCTCTGGCTCGATCCCCGCATGATCTACTCGTGCGCTTACTTCGCCTCGCCAGACCAGGATTTGGAAACTGCCCAGACTCGAAAGATCGATTACATCTGCCGCAAATTGCGCCTCCGCCCCGGTGAGCATTTCCTCGACATCGGTTGCGGTTGGGGTGGATTGGTCATGCACGCCGCCACTCGATATGGAGTCCATGCCGTAGGTGTGACCCTGAGCGTGCCCCAGGCTGAGGTCGCCCGCCAGCGCGTGCGCGATGCCGGGCTCAATGATCGCTGCCGCATCGAGGTCGCCGACTATCGCGACATTGATCACGGCCGGCAGTACGACAAAATCGCCAGCGTCGGCATGTTTGAACACGTTGGCGAAGCGCTTCTGCCGGAATACTTCCAGCGTGTGTGGGGTCTGCTGCGTCCCGGCGGCGCCTTCCTGAACCACGGCATCGCCTATTCCGCCACCTATCAGCGCCTGGGACCTTCTTTCATCGATCGCTACGTCTTTCCCGACGGTGAGCTGGTTCCCATCAGCGCCAGCCTGCGGCAGGCCGAGCTGATCGGTTTCGAGGTGCGAGACGTGGAGAGTCTGCGCGAGCACTACGCGCTGACCCTGCGTCATTGGGTCCAGCGCTTGGAAGCTCATGCGGCGCAGGCTCGCCGGGTCACGGACGACACAACCTACCGCATCTGGCGTTTGTTCATGGCCGGTTCCGCCCGCGGCTTCCGCCTTGCGCGAATGAACCTGTACCAGGCGCTGATGGCCAAACCCGCCCAGGGCGAGAGCGGCTTCCCCCTCAGCCGCGAAGACTGGTACCGATCCTAGTTCGGCCGGCAGTAGTGACGCCACGCTCGCGTTCGGCGTGAAGCCTGCGCGCTGCGGATCAGACCCAGCTTAATGGCGAAGCTGCCGCTGGACCCGCCTTGCCGCGCTCCACCTCGGTTTATTACCACGCTCCCTGGTCGCTGTGTATCATCGTGGTATATGGGCGACACTGCGGCCTTTGTCCTCGCTGGCGGCCAAAGCCGCCGCATGGGTACCGATAAGGCGTTTATTGATTGGAAAGGGCGCCCGCTGCTCCAGCATGCCCTGGAACTCGCGGCTTCGGTCTGCCCCCGACTCTCCATCGTCGGAGCGACTGACAAATTTTCTCGCTTTGGCTCGGTGGTTGAGGATCATTTCCTGGCCCGGGGACCGCTGGCCGGTATTCATGCCGCCCTGCGCTCTTCCAAGGCGGACCTCAACCTGATCCTTGCCGTCGATCTCCCCTTCCTCGAGCCACGCTTCCTCAAGTTCCTGCTCGAGCAAGCCCAGCAATCGAAGCCGCTCGTAACCGTCCCTCGCACCGCCGATGGCTGGCAGCCCTTGTGCGCGGTTTACCGCCGCGACTTTGCCGAGGTCGCCGACACCGCCCTTCGCCTCGGTCGCAACAAGATCGATCCGCTTTTCTCCGAAGTGGATCTGCGCGTCATCCAGGAGAACGAGCTCCGCAACTTTCGCTTTTCCGCCCAGATGTTCCGCAATCTCAACACCCCCGAAGATCTCGATCACGCGAGGCTGCCGGAATGACCGAGCCCCCTCTGCCCACGACTCCCGAGACCGGCCCGTACATCTCATTCGACGATGTCAGCAAAGCCTTTGGCGAAAAGCGCGTGCTCGAGCACGTCAGCTTCAACGTGATGCCCGGCGAGACCGTCTGCATCCTGGGCCGCAGCGGCGTCGGCAAATCTGTCTCCCTCCACCACATCATGGGCTTCCTCAAGTGCGACGCCGGCCGCATCGTCGTCGCTCACGAGGACATCACCAACGCCACCGAAGAACAAATGGAAGCCATCCGCAAGAAAGTCACCATGGTCTTCCAGAACGGCGCGCTCTTCGACTCCCTCACCGTCGGCGAAAACATTGCGTTCCCGCTGCGCGAACGCGGCGACCTCAGCGAGGATCAGATCTTCCAGATCATCGACGGCCTGCTGGAAATGGTTGGCGTCGCCCACATGCGCGACCTGCTCCCCTCCGACCTCTCCACCGGCATGAAGCGCTCCGTCGCCATCGCCCGCGCGCTCGCCGCCCAGCCCGAGTGCGTTCTCTACGACGAGCCCACCACCATGGTCGACCCCCTGATGGCCCAGCTTCTCGGCGACCTCATCAAGCGCCTCAAAATCCAGCTCCACCTGACCAGTGTCGTGGTCACCCACGACATGCACCTCGCCAAAAAGCTCGCCGACCGCGTCGTCTTCCTCCACGAAGCCCGCGCCATTTTCTTCGGACCGTATTTGGAAATGGAGAAAAGTTCCGAACCCATCATCCAGGAATTCCTCGAACTGGACGAGTTGAAGATCGAAGCATGAAGGACAGGCTTCAGGCGCTAGGCTTTAGGCTCTAGGCTATAGGCCTTGGGCTCGGGGCTTTTGGCCGCTTTCCCTTCCCAGCTCTCCCTTTGCGGTCTTCGCGCCGTCTCCGCGAACTTTGCGGTTTAAGATTTTGTCAGATTCAGACGAACGTCCCTTCCCAAAGCCTGAAGCCTGAAGCGTGAAGCCCACTAAAACCCCTTCCGCACCAACTCCTCCACCGTGAGCCCCGCATTCCCCGAGTCCCCGTGCAGCATCTTCTCCACATACTTGGCAATCAAGTCCGCCTCGAGATTCATAGGATCTCCTAGCTTCAACGACTGCAAGTTCGTCATTTCCACCGTGTGAGGAATGATCGCGATCGTGCACCGCTCTTGCTCCAGCTTCGCCACCGTCAGGCTGATCCCTTCAATCGCAATCGATCCCTTGAATACTGTGTACTTCTCAACCTCCCGCGGGATCTCGACGTGCAGCCACCAGTTGTCTGAATCCGCGATGCGATCCAGCCCGGCGAGTGTTCCCACGCCATCGACGTGCCCCTGCATAATATGTCCGCCGAACCGTCCGTCCGCCTTCATCGGCAATTCCAGGTTCACCAGCGCTCCTTCATGCATGCGCGAAAACGAAGTCCGCGCCCAGGTCTCCGGCGCCAGGTCCGCGCAAAACGACTTCGGCTGAATATCCAGCGCCGTCAGGCACACGCCGCTCACGGCAACGCTATGCCCGGTACCCAACTGTTTCGGCGTCTCTCGCGCCGCAATCGTGATCCGCCGATTCTCCCCCCGCTGCTCGATCCGCGTGACCTCGCCCACTTCCTCCACAATCCCGGTAAACATCCGCAACCTCCTCGCGATCCTCTATCCTAAACTTCGACGACGCCCGCAACCCAAGCCTTCCGACGGACGATCAAGAACGTCGATAGGCGTCGCGGCCGAGACCACGTTTCTGTTACCCGGACCTTTCGCCGCAACTCTTTTAAATCCGCGTGCTCCCCATCCGCAAAGCACGCGTGAGCAACCAGGGCCGGCGCCCTTGGCGCATTCCCACAACACGGAAAATGCGATGGTGCCGCCGCTTTCCTTTAGTGCGCCTTCGTGACCTTGGCGGTCAATTCCTCGTGCCCAGCGAGCGCGGGTTACTCTTCCCACGGATCCTTCAGCCACCCTTCCACCGCAAAATCCTCCCCAAACCGGTGCAGCCGGATCGACTTCACGTAAGCCGCGTCGCTCATCCCCTTGAAGCCCGTCCCGGCAGCGAAAGGAATCGATCCCGCCCCCGCCAAAATCTTCGGCGCGTAGTACAGAAATACGCGGTCCACGACCCCCGAGGCCAGCGCCGCCCAGTTCACCAGCGCGCCGCCCTCGATCAGCAAACTCGTCATCTGCAAACTACCCAACAGCTCCGCCACTGCCGTCATAGACGGGCGCCCATCGGTCGTCGCCGGCGGCAACTGCTCCACCCGGATCCCGTGCTCGAGCAAAGTCTTCTTCCGGTTTTCCTCAGCCAGCGAGCAGATCACCAGTACATCATTCGCCACGCTCTTGGCCAGCCGCGAATCAAGCGGCAGGCGCAAGCGGGAGTCTACAATCACCCGCATCAGCGGCCTGCGCCGCGGCAGTCCGCTGCGATCGGTGAGCAGCGGATCGTCTGCCAGAAGCGTTCCCACACCAACCAGGATCGCGTCGCTCTCATGCCGCTGCTCCTGCACATGCGCGCGCGCCGGTTCGCTCGTGATCCATCCCCCGGTCGTGCCTCCGGCTCCTTGTGTGCTGGCATCCACTCCGCTCGGGGGCGGCGCAATCTTCCCATCCAGCGTCATCGCAGCCTTCAGCGTTATCAGCGGCGTTCCGCACCGGATGTACTTCGCAAACGCCGCATTCAGCGCCTGCGCCTCCTCAGCCAGGTACCCAGAGGCCACCGTGATCCCGGCCGCCCGCAGTTTTGCAAAGCCCTGTCCTCGCACCCGCGGATTCGGATCCTCGATGCAGGCCACCACCCGCCGGATTCCTGCCGCAATCACGGCGTCCACGCAGGGCGGCGTCCGTCCTTGATGCGAGCAGGGTTCCAAATTCAGGTACAGCGTTGCTCCGCGCGCCCGCGTGCCCGCCTGCTCGATGGCCAGCACTTCCGCATGCTTCACCCCGTCATAGGTGTGCGTGCCCTCGCCCACCACCTGCCCGCGATCGTCTACCAGCAATGCGCCAACGTTGGGATTGGGGGAAGTCAGTCCGATGCCTGGCCGCGCGAGCTCGATCGCGCGGCGCAGCAACGCCTCGTCATTCTGATGGTTGGTCATGAATCTCGAGTCCGCGCACGGTCCGCGGATGGCAGGCTGCGAACCCTCTCCCAACCGTTCACGCAAACAACGAATCCACAAACTCGTTCGGATCGAACGGCAGCAGATCAGTCGCCTTCTCGCCTACGCCTACGTACCGTACCGGTAAACCGAGTTCGCGGCTGATCGCGACCACCACGCCGCCCTTCGCCGTCCCATCCAGCTTGGTCAGCACAATGCCGGTCACCCCCGCGGCGCCGGTGAACTGGCGCGCCTGCTGCAATCCGTTCTGCCCGGTCGTCGCATCCATCACCAGCAACGTCTCGTGCGGTGCTCCAGGTATGATCCGCTGTGCCGTGCGCCGCATCTTCTCCAGCTCGGCCATCAGGTTCGTCTTCGTGTGCAAGCGCCCTGCCGTGTCCACGATCACATAGTCGGTCTTTCGCGCCACGGCGGCCTGCAGCGCGTCAAACAGCACCGCCGCCGGATCGCCTCCTGCTTTGGTCTTGATGACTTCTGTTCCCGTTCGGTGTCCCCAAACCTCGAGTTGCTCAATCGCCGCCGCCCGGAACGTATCGGCGGCGCACAGCAGCACATTCTTGCCCTGCCCGCGAAAGACTTGGGAAAGCTTCCCGATCGTTGTCGTCTTGCCCGTGCCGTTCACGCCGACCACCAGGATCACTTCCGGACTTCCCTCCACCTTCTGGACGGGCGCCGAATTGGCCGTGGTCAGGATCGCCAGCAGTTGCTCCTTGAGCAGCCGCTTCAATTCATTAACGTCGCGAATCTGCTTCCGGTCTGCCTTCTCGCGCAGGCCATCCAGTACTTCGCGCGTGGTCGTGGTCCCCAGGTCCGCCCCGATCAGCGTGGCTTCCAGGTCGTCGAGGGTGCTCCGGTCAATCTCCCGGTCAAAGGCAACCACTTCGTCGATGCGGTCGGCCAGGTTCTCGCGGGTCCGCGAGACCGCCTCTTTCATCCGCTCGAGAAAACTCGGCTTCTTTTCTTCTTCCAGGCTGCCAAACAGCGTTTGAATCATAAATAAAGACCAATCCGAGACTACCAGCTAATTATAGCGGGATGACGGGCCAAGCCCGGACGCAGCGGAAGGTGGAAAGCTGGAGCGACGGGCGTCCTCGCCCGTCAAGCGGAGCGAAGCTCCGCAATCTACCTAGTATTGAACCGGAACTCGGCGGTAAGTTTCAGAAGCGCGTCGTCTCCACCGCCGGATCGGATGGAGTTCCGGGCCCAGCCCCAGCAACGGCCGCCGCCGCCGTGCCTTCGCTCGCCGGTTCCGGCGCGGGCGTCGCTTGGACCGCTGGCGCCACCGCCTCGCCCGCAGGCGCCTGCGCAGGCGCCGCGCTGCTCGCTGTTGCCGGAGCTTCCGCCGGAACCCCCGCCGGCGGATTCGTGGGTGTCGCCGGCATCCGGCGCCGCATGACTCGGATCTCCCCGCGCTCGAAGACTGCGACCAGCGCCCCAACCGCCCGCGGGTCCAGCCGCTTGCCGGCCAGCGACAGAATGATCTTCAACGCCTCTTGCGGATCATAAGCCCGTTGATACGGCCGGTTCGTCGTCAGTGCGTCGAACGTGTCGGCTACCGCGATCACCCGCGGCAAGGTTGGAATCTGGTCGCCCTGCAGGCCATATGGATACCCGCGCCCATCCAGCGATTCGTGGTGCAGCTCGATTCCAGGCAGCATCTCTTTCAACTGCTTCACCGGTCGCAACAGGTTGGCGCCCTTGGTCGTGTGCGTCTTCATGATCTCGAACTCTTCCGGCGTCAGCGCTCCCGGCTTCTTCAAAATGTGATCCTCAATGCCAATCTTGCCCACATCGTGCAGTTGCGCCGATATGCGCAAGATCTCCAGAAACTCCTCGTCCAACTGCATCTCCCGCGCAATCTGCATCGAGTACCGCGTCACCCGGTCCGAGTGGCCCCGCGTATACGGATCCTTTTCGTCGACCGCGCCCGCCAGCATCTGGATCGACCCCATGAACAGCGCCCGGTTCTCCTCGGCCGCATGCTTCAACTCTTCGACGAACTGCTGCAGCTCCTTCGACATGGTGTTGAAGGTCACCGCCAATTCCCCGATCTCGGTCCGGCTCTTCAGATCGACGCGCTTGGAAAAATCTCCCCGGGCAATCGCCCGGCTCGACTCGGTCAGCACCTCGAGCGGGTTGGTAATCTTCCGCGCCGCATAAATGCTCACCATCATGCTGGCCAGCACCGCCAGCAACGCCAGCAGCCGCGCCGTATGCTGCATTTCGTATACGCCCTGGTATGCTTCCCGCTGCGGCTTCTGGGCCACGACCGCCCAGTCCAGCGAGGTCACCGGGCTATAGGTGCCCTGCATCTGCACCTGTTCCTTGTCGTCGCGCAGGGTGAATTCGTTGGTCGCCGCCAGCTGCGCCTTGTTTCCCGAGTCCACAAAGTTGCGCACAATTTCCAGGCTCCGCATGTCCTGCCCGGTCGCGAAGTCCGGTCGCGCCGCCGCCACAATCCGTCCCTGGGAGTCGACCACATACGGCGTGAGTCCGGCGCGGCTTACTTCCTCCAGCCGCCGGATCAGGAAGTTCAAGTCCACCACCGCCGCCAGCATCCCCAGCGAATGCCCCGACGCCGCCACCGGCGTGGTCACCAACACCACCGTTTTCGAGTTCTTGCCGCTGCCCACCACCAGCGCCTGCCCGTTATAGGCTCGGCCTTCCCGTGCCGCCGCAAACCCCCGCTCCAGTTCCCGCTGCAGGAAAGCATCCGGGGTAATGCGCCCGGCCGAAATCCCCTTGCCCTCCAGGTTTAATAGCGTCGCGTAGGCAATGTCGTCGGAAGAGGAGACAAACGTCTCCAGCAGCGCCCGCAATTCTGGCGCATTCACCCGCGCCGCCCCGATGTCCCCTCCGCTGGTGATCTCGACCGCCGACGACAGGTTCGTCAGCATCATGCGCAGCGATCGCTCGTGTTGGGAAATGTCATCCGCCAGCGAACGGGTCACCGTGTTCTGCAGCAACCGTTCGTTGGTCTTCAGGCGATCGCGGTTGATCGCCTCCACCCACGCCGAGTAAAAATACATGGGCACCACGCTGATCGCGACCAGCATGCCCAGAATCACGTACAGAATCGGAATTCGCGCGGGTAGCAGTTGTTTCAGTGACAAAGTGGCCCCATCGCACCCCGGGGGATGTCAGGCGCGTCTGCAAAAGGAGTTCCTCAAAAGTGTAATGCGGAGCCACCACCGACCGCGCCTATCCGACGTTCTAGGTCCGTTACCAAAGTGCTGCTGCCTGCAGGTCAATCTGCCCCCTTTGGCATTCGACCTCTCCAGACCGATGTCGCCAGTGCGCAGATCTTAGTGGTTAGAGCAGGGAACCGAGGAAACAGGAGATTCGCCTATGTCTCACATGCCCGGCTTCGTGGTGGTTTGGGAATTCTATGTGCTCTCGGGCCGGGAGCCCGACTTCGAACAGGCCTATGGCCCGCATGGGCCGTGGGTAAAGCTGTTTCAGATCAATCCCCACTTCATAAGAACGGATCTCCAGCGCGATCTCGCTGCCCCGCGTCGCTACTGGACTCTCGATTACTGGGCCTCGGAATCTGCCTACAACCAGTTCCGCACCGCTCACCTCGCCGACTATGAGCGCATCGACGCGGAGTGCGCACGTCTCACCGAATCCGAAGTGGAATTAGGACGCTTTGCATCCCTCTAACAATTCGTCGCCGATCGCGCCAAAGCCTGAAGCCTGATCTACCCGCCCTCGCTCTTCGCCGACCGCGTCATCAACTCATGGATCGCTTCATGCGGCGGCTTGCCATCGTGCAGCACCTCGTACATCTTCTCCGCGATCGGCATCTCCACGCTGTGCCGTTGCGCCAAACCGATAGCCGCGTGCGTGGTCAGCACGCCCTCGGCCACCATGCCATGCATTCCCGCGATGATCTCCGGCAGCTTTCGCCCGCGGCCGAGTTGCTCGCCCACGCTGCGATTCCGCGACAAGCCGCCCGTGCAAGTGAGTACCAGGTCTCCCAACCCTGCCAGGCCCGCCATGGTCTCGCGCCGCCCCCCGCACGCCACCACCAGCCGGGTCATCTCCGCCAGCCCGCGCGTGATCAGCGCCGCCACCGAGTTGTGCCCCAGTTCCAGTCCGCTGCACACCCCGGCCGCAATCGCGATCACGTTCTTGAGCGCCCCGCCCAACTCCACTCCGATCACATCGTCGTTGGTGTATACGCGGAACCGCGGATCGCTGAACGCCTGCTGTATAACTTTCGCCAGATCCTCGTACTGCGAAGCCGCCGAGACCGCCGTCGGGTCGCCCCGCGCCACTTCCTTCGCAAACGAGGGTCCGCTGAGTGCCGCCATCCGCGGAACAAATCCGCCATCCCCCGCCAGGGTCTCGGTCGCCACCTCCGTCATTCTCCGAAACGATCCCTCTTCAATCCCCTTGGTCGCGCTCACGAACAACATCTCCGGCTTCAGGTGCGGCCGCAGCGCTCGGTATAACCGGCGGCAGTGGTTCGACGGCATCGCGCTCACCACGATCTCCGCATCGCGCACCGCCTCCGGCAGGTCGTTGGTCGTGTGCACCGTTTCTGGCACCAACTGTCCATCAAGAAATTTTTCATTCACCCGCCGCATTCGGATCGACTCGCAGACCTCTGCCTCGTAGGCCCACAGTCGTACGCGATGCGTCCCCTTCCTCCCGGCCACGATCGCCAGCGCCGTGCCCCACGCGCCCGCGCCGATGATGGCGATCTCGCTCATCGCGCTCGCTCCCGAAACCGTGGCTCCGTCCCCGCCAGCAATCGCTGAATGTTCGCCCGATGCCTCCAGATGATGACCACCGCCGCCGCCGCCATGCACGCCAGCAGACCCGCCGATCCGTGATAGTCGTGCAGTACCCAGGCCGCCAGCGGAAAAACCGCGGCCGCCGTAATCGAACCCAGCGAGATGTAGCGGAAAATCGCCACCGTCAACCCAAACACCGCCACCATCACCACCACACTCAGCGGTGCAATCCCGATCCACGATCCCAAGCCGGTCGCCACTCCCTTGCCCCCGCGGAACCGCAGCCACACCGGGAACAGGTGACCGAGGATCGCGCACAGCGCCGCGACTCCCGCCAGCGCATATCGTTGCGGCTCCGGAAAGATCCGGTTCACCACCAGCACCGGCGCCAAACCCTTCAGCGCATCCAGCAACAGGGTTAAAAACCCCAGCTTCGGAGATGTCCTTGATACGTTGGTTGCCCCGATATTCCCGCTGCCCGTCGCGCGCACATCCTTGCCCAGAAAGATCCGCACCAGCAGGTACCCGAAAGGAATCGAGCCCGAGAGATAACTCAGTCCGGCAGTAAGAAGAAAGGCATTCACAGAGAATTCAGTTCGACCCGGCGCCCGCTCCGAGCGGAAACCGTCCGATCTTGGTATAGCGCGAGCCCTTCGGCGACAACTGGCTCTGGTACAGGAAGAACTCGCGGGCCGTCATCGTACCAAACTCCAGCGCCGGCATTCCCGTCAGCTTTTCCTGCAGCCGGCGGAAGTTCGCCTTCATGCGGTCCCCCTTGCGCCAGCCTGGCGCCCCGGAGCCTCCCCCTCCGCGCGCCAGCGTCAGGTGCGCACTGAACGCGCGCTGCTCCTTCGGAATTCCCAGGCTGTGGAGCGCCTCATCCACCCGCCTCGCCAATTCCGCCAGCGGCTCGCCTGCCGCGATTCCCACCCAGAACACGCGCGCCGACTTCTCCGTCGGAAAGAAGCCGTACCCGCGGAAATCCAGCGGGACCGGCCCCCCGCGCACCATCCCAAGCGACCGCTGCGCCTGGTCCAACTTCTCTGTCGGCCACTCGCCGATGAACTTCAAGGTCACGTGCAGCGACTCTTCCTTCGCCCACCGCGCCTCCGGCGCAAATCCGCGCACGCCTTCGACAAACCTCCCCAGCCGCTTGCGAATCTCCTCCTCGATATCCAGCGCCACAAACAGTCGCATAAAACCGTGTAGCGGCAGGCGCCCTCGCCTGCCCAGTCGAGCGCAGCTCGACAGCTCTCCCTACCAAACACCCCTACATCATCTTCCTTCTCACCATATCCAGCGCCTGCTGCGACGCAAACCATCGCACCCGCTTCCGATCCCCCGGAAACTTCTTCTCCACTACCTCGGTCCCCCGATCCCCCGCCAGCGCGTGATACACCAGCCCGACCGGCTTCTCCGCCGTTCCGCCAGTTGGCCCCGCAACTCCGGTGATGCCCACTCCCAGCGTCGCGCCCGTTCTCTTCCGAATCCCTTCCGCCAGGGCCGATGCCACTTCGCCGCTTACCGCTCCATGCTTTACTATCAAGCTCTCCGGCACATCCGCCATCGCCGTCTTCAATTCGTTCGAGTACACGACCGCGCCGCCCAGAAAATACCGCGAGCTCCCGCTGATCGAAGTGATCCGCTCCGCCAGCAACCCCCCGGTGCATGACTCCGCCACCGCCAGCGTCGCTCCCCGCATTTGCAGGTAGTAGCCGACAATCTGCTCCAGCGACTCGCCCTTGCTCGAATACACGGCGTCGCCGAGTTCGTCCTCGAGGAATCCCGCCAACTCATCCACCCGCGCCTGCGCCTCGCCCAGCGTCTGGGCCCGGCAAAGCAAATTGAACTGGATGTCTCCGGCCCCCGCCAAAATTGTCGTCTGCACATCGGTGTACTTCGTATAGATCGGCGACACCCGCGCGTCGACCGCGGACTCGCCCAGCATCGCGATTTTCAACACCCGCGTCGCGATGTACGCCTCCGGCAGCTTCCCGCGCAACCGCTCCTCGCACTCCGCCTCGAACAGCGCCTTCAATTCAAACGGAGGTCCCGGCAGTAGAATGAGGATCCGCTCCCGCCCCTCATACTTCCCGCTGATCCACTGCCCCGGCGCTGTCCCATTCCGATTGGGCAACACAATCGCGCCCGTAATGACGTCGGCCTGCTTCGAATTGTTCGGCGTCATCTTGTAGCCGCGCGATGCAAATCGCTCCGCGATCTTTGCCAGCAGCCCCTCATCTCGCCGCAACTCCAGTCCCAGCGCCTCGGCCACGGCCTCCCGTGTCAGATCATCCTCGGTAGGCCCAAGCCCGCCCATAAAAATCACAATCTCCGACCGGGACAGCGCCTGCTGCGCGACCGCCACCAGGTCCTCGCGCCGATCGCCGACGATCGTCTTCTGCGCGACCTCCACGCCCATCTTGTTCAATTTTTCAGTCAGAAACAGGGAATTGGTGTCTTGCCGGACGGGGGTCAGCAGCTCCGAACCCACGGCGATGATTTCAGCTCGCACGCCTAGCAGTGTAAATGATCGCTGTTTGCCCTAGCCCATTAGCAGAGGATCTTTTCGCACAACTCCGGCGCCGAACCAGTTCGCTCGCGACTGAAATATGTACTCGCACGCTTCCTGCTCAGTGCGCGGGACGCTTCGAAAGTTCAACAACGCAAGCGTTCAAAAATCTCCCGCGCCGAACCCGCACTTTCGTAATGAACAACCCGCTGCCATCACTGCGAGTCCCGCCGCGCCTCCCTAACAATGGGAGCGAAGTCTCCGCACGGGTTTCCGTTGGGTGCGACCGTGCGTGTCCAGATCATGTCGATCACTCAACCGCAGTCTTGAATCCGCGACACCGGAGAAGATCATCCCGTGAATCAGAAGATCCTGTTTGTGGACGATGAACCGACGGTGCTCGATGGATACCGTCGCCTGCTGGGACGCGAGTTCGACATTGCCACTGCTTCTGGCGGCCAGGATGCCCTAACTATCCTGCGCAAAGACGGCCCCTTTGCCGTAGTGGTCGCTGACTTAAAGATGGCAGGCATGGATGGAGTGCAATTCCTGAAACACGTTCGCCACATCACTCCCAACACCATCCGTCTCATGCTCACCGGTCATCCCGATCTTAATTGCGCGGTAGACGCCATCAACGAGAGCGCCATCTTCCGCTTCCTCACCAAGCCTTGCGATAAAGAAGTTCTTATCAACGCCATCTCTACCGCTCTCGCGCAATACCGCGAGCGGAAGGAAGAGCGCATCCGCATCAAGTTGCCGGTATGCCTGTACCGCCCTTCCGACGAGGGCAAGGCTCTCTCGGCTCATACCGTCGACATTTCGAAATCTGGGGTCCGCGTCGCCGGCATCTCGGAGTTGCTCGTACCCGACGAACTCATCGAGATCGAGTGCGCCAACCGCAAGGCCCTCTTCCGCGTGGTCTGGGTCGGCGCCGCTGGCACCCCGCTCCAGGGCCACGCCGGCCTGGCCTGTCTGGCCCCGAGTGAAAACATTTGGGCTCTCGATTTCGGTCACCTCGCCGACGCCGAACAACTGGCCCGCGCCCGCGTCGTTCAAAGCCGACTGCTGCCTCAGGAAAAGCCGCTCCTTAAGACCCTCGACTATACGGGGAACTGTACCCAGGCGCGAACCGTCGGCGGCGACTATTACGATTTTCTCGAGACCAGCCCGGGCGAGGTTGGTTTCGTGCTCGCTGATATTGCCGGGAAGGGAATCGCCGCTGCCTTGCTGATGGCGAATCTCCACGGCATTCTCCATGCCCAAACCGCGTGGCACACCGAGCATCTGCCCGAGCTGTTGGCCGCGGTGAATCGCCAGTTCTTTCAGCACACTGCGAAAGATCGCTACGCCACCTTCTTCTTCGGGCGCTACAGCGACGCCACGCGATCTCTACGTTACGTCAATTGCGGCCACAATCCCCCCATCTTGCTTCGCAAAAGTGGCGCCGTCGAACGACTCCAGGCCACCGCCACCGTGCTGGGGCTCTTCTCTGAGTGGCAATGCACGGTCGCCGAAACCGCCCTGCTGCCGGGGGACATCCTGACCATCTTCACCGACGGCATCACCGAGACGACCAGCCAGGACGGCAGCGAGTTCGGCGAGACTGGGATCCTCGAGGTCCTGCAGCAGGAGCAAGATCTCGACGCCGACGCCGTATTGCGCAAGATTGAGAAGACTGCGGAACGATTTCGCTTTGGCGAACAAACAGACGATCTGACTCTAGTGATCGCCTGCGCCCGCTAGCGGATTCCGGCGTACCCGTGCCTTCGGCCTCTACGCACGCCCCGCTGGCCGCGGATTCTCTACTCGGGCAGCAGCGCCTTCCCCTGCACGCCCCACGACAGGTAATGCACCGCCCCAGTGGTTGCCAGGACCACCGACTGCCCGGGCGCGAACGCCAGTCCCACCAGGTTATGTCCCGCGACCGCCAGCGATGCCGTCGCATCCGGCGCGATCTTCACGATCCCGCGCTTGCCGCCCAGCGACGCCGCCACATAGATATTGCCTTCCCCATCAAACGCCAACCCCTGCGGCCGCCCCAAGCCTCGGTAAAAGTTGGTCACCGTCCCGTGCTGGTCGATCCGATACACGGCGTCAAAGCTCGAGGTCGTCGGGCCGGTTACGAACAAATCTCCCGAGGGCGCGAACGCCAGGTGATAGGCCGACACGCTGGGCTCCAGCGTTGCATACACGAAAATCTGCCGGTCCCGCGCAATCTTGAATATCGTCCCGCTCCGGTCGCCCACGTACAAGTTCTCCTGGCCGTCGAACGCAATCCCGGTCGCGATCCCCATGCCTTCGGCATACGACGTCATCGTCCCGTTCGGCGCCACCCGGTACACCGTCCCGTCGTGCCGCGACGAGACATACATCTCCCCAGCCCGGTCGAATGCGATCGAGGTCGCGTTCATCATCTCCGACAGGTACGGCTTCATCACATAGTTGGTATCGATCTTGTAGATGGAGACCGGAACTTTCTGCCCGCGCGATCCGGAGAACGTCACGTAGATGTTGCCTTCCGCGTCCAGCGCCGGGTTGGTCACCGGATGGAGATTCTCGGCGATCGGTACCGCCACTTTGAGCGGTTGCGGGTTGCTCACGTGTCCGTTGGTCGCCACTACTACCGGGCCCGAAGTCGCTCCCTCGGGGACGCGCGCCACCACAAAATCATCCGCGCTGATCACCACCGCGCCTTCGATCGCGCCGAATTGCACGCGCGGCCGCTTCAGCTCGCTTGGACGCAGACTCGAACCGTTAATTCGGATCTCCCCGCCCGCCAGCGCCGCCCCCGGCGTCACGCTTTCGATGTGCGGTTTTCCGTTAACGTTCTTCTTCCCCAGGATGCGGTCCGAAATGCCCATATCCTCCACTCGGCCTTCACTCTTTCAGATGCACTTCAGCGCCCGAGTAGTCCAAAATGCAGCAGCAATCGCAGCACCACCCAACCGTACACGCCCGCCGCCACGTCATCCACCACAATCCCGGTCCCCTCCGGCAATTTTTCCAGTTGGCGCACCGGCGGTGGCTTCAAAATGTCGAAGACACGAAAAAGTATAAAACCCGCTAGAAAGGATTTCCACGACAGCGGCGCGCCGATCAGCGTGATCAATTGCCCCGCCGTTTCATCGATCACCACAAACTGCGGGTCCTTGATGCCGCTGGCTCGCGCCACCCGCGTTGCTGCCGGAATTCCCACCGCAATCGCCAGCAAAGCCAGCGCCACATTGACCGGAATCACCCAACCCGAGGGTAGTTGGCGCGCGATCAGGGCCCACGCCAGCATCGTCGCCAGGGATCCCCAAGTCCCCGGACCAGGCCGCAATCTTCCCGCCCCAAAGAAGGTCGCCACGATCGTGGCCCACGCCCCAGCGTTGCCTCGCGTGGCAGATGAAGAACTGCCGTGCAAATGATTGGATGACAATTGATTAGCGCTCATCGTCTGGATCGCGCTGCGGCCTCTCGGGCAGCTCGTCTTCCTCTTGGCCCGCGCTCGATGCCGGGACCACGTACTGCCCGCTCGCCCATCTCCCCAAGTCGATCGTCCGGCACCGTGCGCTGCAGAACGGATACTCCTCATCCGCATTGGCCACGGGCTTCTTGCAAATCGGGCACCGCAACTCAACACGCCTCGCCATAACCAAATCCATCCCCAATCAGCAATGGAGCGACGGGCGTCCCCGCCCGTCCACCCGACCCGCGGGTGAATCTTCTCTCCCTCAAATCACTCACGTGGGGGCGGGTGCCCTCACCCGCCCAGCCGAGCGCAAGCTCGGCAGAAACCTTGCCTACCCCACAATCCTCCCCACCACATCGTAATCGTGCGCCGCGGTGATCTCGCACCGGTAGAACCGTCCGAACTCCGGCTCTTCACCGTCCGGAAAATCATTCACCAGAACCTTTCCGTCAATCTCTGGCGCATGCATCGCCGTGCGTCCCTCAAGCAGCAAGTCCGTCTCCTCCGAAGTTCCCTCCAGCACCAGCTCAAACTCCCGCCCCACCAGAGCCTTCTTCCGCTTCTTGCTGATCTTCTGCTGTATCGCCATCAAGTGCTTCCGCCGCCGCTCGACCTCGTTCTGCGAGATCTTCTTCCCGATCTCATGCGCTGATGCGCCTTCCTGGTCCGAATATCCGAACGTTCCCATCCAGTCGAACTGGGCCTCCCCGACGAATTCGCACAGTTCCTCGAATTCCTTCTCCGTCTCCCCCGGAAAACCCACGATGAACGATGTTCGCAGCGTCAGTTCCGGAATAGTTCGCCGCATCTTCGCAATCGACCGCAGGAACACCTCTGCTCCGCCACCGCGTTTCATTCGCTTCAACACGCTGGCCGAAGCGTGTTGCAACGGCACATCGATGTACGAGCAGACTCTCTCATTCGCCGCGATAGTCTCCAGAAGCCGCCCCGTAATCTTGTTGGGGTAGGCATACAGGAACCGGATCCACCGAAGCTCTTCGATCTTTGCCAGCTTCTCCAGCAGCAGTGCCAGCCCGTCCTTCAACCCGAAATCTTCGCCATAGCAAGTCGTGTCCTGCCCGATCAGCGTGATTTCCCGCACGCCGGCCGCCGCCAGCCGCTGCCCTTCGGCCACCACCGACTCAAATCGTCTTGATCGAAATTTCCCCCGCAACTGCGGAATGATGCAGAACGTGCACGGATGATCGCAGCCTTCGGCGATCTTTACGTACGCCGTGTGCTTCGGCGTCGCCAAAATCCGCGGTGTCTCGTCGTCGTACAAATAATTGGGCAGATCCGCAATCGCTCCCTCCCACTTTTCCCGCGAGAACCGCCCCTGCGCCTCCCGCGCCTCGCCCTCGGCCCGCGACTGCAGGATCACGAACGGCGAATTCACCTTGCGTCCCCCACCTACGCCCGATGCCCCCAGGATCTTCTCCAACTCCCCGGTTCCCACCACCGCATCCACTTCCGGAATATTCTTCCGGATCTCATCCCGGAAGCGTTCCACCAGGCATCCGGCGACCACCAGCTTCTGTGCGCGGCCCGCGGTCTTATGCCGCGCCATCTCCAGGATCGTATTCACCGACTCCTGCTGCGCACTCTCGATGAACGAGCAGGTATTCACCACGATGACGTCGGCGTCCTCGGCGCGCGTCGTCAGCTCCGCCCCGGCCTGCGCCAGCATCCCCATCATCACTTCGCTGTCCACCAGGTTCTTCGGACAGCCCAGGCTCACGAAGCCGACTTTCTGGGCTTGCCCCGTGCTCTTTTTCGCTGTCTTCTGAGTTTCGCTGGGCGCTACTGGAATTCGCTGCTTTGACATTTGATCTCAATATTTTAACATTCGTATGCACCATGACCCGTCCCAACCCAGCTGTCGTTTCGTGGCACCAATGAAGGCAAGCTCAGTCTCATCCGAAACTGCAACCCTCGTGCTACCCTAGTGCGAGTCTTTAACCGGTTTACCTGGCGCCCCTTTCGTGGAGGAGAGATATCCGTGAAACGGCTTTTGATGGTCGCATTCCTCACCGTGACTGCCACTTCCTTGATTGCTTCTGCGCAAGAGAATCAGCTGTCCGGTCTCGTCGGTCGCACCTTCATCAGCGATCAGGGCATCATCGGCGGAGTCCCGCCGAACCCCGCCGTCCACTTCGGCAATGGACTCACCTTTGAAGTGAATTACGGCCGTCATCTCCTCGGCCAGGGTTTTACCCGCCTCTATGTCGAGGTTCCTGCCCAATTCAATCTTGACGAAGATTTGAATGGCCCGAACGCCGTTCCTGAAAGTTACAAGTCGTTTTTCGTCACCCCCTCCGCCCGTGCAAACTTCTTCGCCATGACGGCCATCAATCCGTGGCTCAGCTTTGGCGGCGGTTTTGCCCACTTCGCCGAGAGCTCGAACGCGGTCTTCTTCGGTCCCAACCCCGGCAAGACCGGCACTACCGCCGGCGCTCTGCAGTTTGGCGCGGGCTTGGATGTCCGCTTCAAGCCGCGCTGGATGATCCGCGGCGGCTTCCGCGACTTCTGGACTGGTACTCCCGAGCTCAATGTGGATACCGGCAAGAGCCGCCAGCACAACTACTTTGTCGGCGGTGGGATCGTCTGGCTGTTTGGCAAGTAGCCGCTCGCCGTTCGCATTCGTTCGCCCGGCGGGCTTAGGACTCGAGCGGAATCCGCCGCTTGCGATTACACCGCACAAGCATCAGCGGTTTGCGTCTTCCCCAACCACAATCTCTTCGTACAATTCCCGCAGGCGTAGCGCGTCTTCTGTGGACTCCCCGAATCGCGCCGCTTCATAGGCATTGGTAAATTCCGCCACCCGCTCGCGAAGTTCCTGTTCCTCGATCGCGCCCACAAATTCTCGCGGGGTTTGCACCGGCAGCTTGCGCCACCCCTTCCTGGCCACCTGATGAGTCATGCGCTGGTACCACAGCGCTGCCGCCATCCGTGGTGCATTCTCCGGATGCGCCTCCAATCGGCGCCTCCGCAACCACGCGCGCAACGCCGCGGCATTCGCCAGCAACACCAACCCGGCGATCAGGCCACTCCCATACAAGCTCCATCGTCCCGGCGCCGCTCCCATCCTGCGCTGCATACCCCGTGCCGATTCCAGCATCGCCGCGTAGTGCCGGCGCGCCCACATCCGCATGCTTTCGACCGCCGCGCGGCTGCCCCGCATGGCATCTTGCCCCAGCGCTCGCTGGTGGCTGGCGTCATAACTCACCACCCACTCCCGCCAGAACGATGCCATCGCATCCACATACAACACCGCGCGGCTCCAGCCTTCCCGTTCCGTGAGTGCTGCCGCCGGCGTCGGATCGAACGTCGCCCATCCGTACCCCGGGAAGTACGCTTCTACCCACGAGTGCGCGCTGCTCGCGCGGATCACATAGGTGGAGGTCACGTCGTTGAACTCCGTCGTCCGGAATCCATTCACCACCCGCGACGGAATTCCCACCCCCCGCAGCATCACCGCCATCGCCGACGCGAAGTACTCGCAGTGCCCGGCCTTGCGCTCGAACAGAAAATTCGCCAGTGGGTCGGCCGGCTCTGTCTTGGGCAGCTGCAGAGTGTAGCGATAGGAATTGGTTAAGTAGCGCTCAATGGCCTGCGCCTTGTCGTAGTTGGTCACAGCATTCGCCGTGATCTGCCGCGCCAGCTGCGGAATCCGCGGGTCGAGCCTTGCCGGAACTGCAAGATAGCCTCGCAGGTCAAAGGGCGCATCCTGTCCCGCTCCGCGCAACTGCTCCGCGGTCGGCGTTGCCAGATCGGCGTCCGCTTCGTACTGCGCGATCGGATGGTTCAGATCCAGGTTGAAGATGGACTTGGTCTCGTCCTCGGCCACTGCGCCGTAGTTGCCCGCTAGAAACCTTGGCCGTCCCGCCAGAAAAAACACGGTGCTCCCGATCGGCTCCATCAGCACGTGGTAATGAATCATTCGCGGTGCTTCGCCGCGTGCGGGAGCTTGCCCGATCGCATATCGGCCGTCGGGTTGCCGGGCGAGCCGATTTTGCCTCACCGGTCCCGTCCACACTCTGCCGTTGAATGTCTTGAGCGCCACTCCCCGCCACAGAAGGTCGTAGAGGCCATGCCGGTCGCCGTCGACCTGCACGTGCATGACAACTTCCGAGGACTGCTGAATCTGCCCGATGCGCCCCAGTTCGACCCGATCGCTGAATCCGGTCGCCAGATCGCTGCCGGTCGCAAACGCGCTTAGGTATCCGGTTGAGGTTCGCGGCAGCAGGAAGAAAATCCCGAAACCTCCCACCAGAATCAGCGCCACCAGCACCGGCGCCGTCCCCGCCAGAGAAAATGCCATCTTCCGGTACGCGCGCACATCTACCGGATCGCGCGCAGTGACCGTCGCCGCATTCGACGTCCGCCGCATCTCCATCAGCACAAACGTCGCCACCGCCATCAGCATGAAGCCCGCGAACGCCAGCAGGAAGATGCTGTCGACCGTCAGGACCGCCGAGGCCAGCACCATCAGGAACGCCAGGATTGCCAGCAGCGCGTAATCCCGATCCTTGCGCGCCGAGAACAACCGCACCACCATGCCGAACAGCACCAGGTGCACCGTCGCCGTCAGAAACGTCCCGGAAAGCAATAGGTAGTCAGCCGCGAAAAATCCCGCGTAGGCCAGCGTGAGATACGTGGTCCACGCCGTCGACATCCGCCACTCGCTGCGTTGACTCAGCAGGTATCCGCGCGCCAGCAACGCCGCTCCCACCAGCATCACCGTGGGGACGTCCAGCGTGCCGGTGCTGGCCAGTGTCCCGAATCCGGTCAGCACCAGCAGGAAGAGCGCCACCTGAAAATAGCGCTCCACCGCTGAAGGCAATGGAATCCCGCCACTGCCCGGGATGTTTGTCAGCTTCGCCATTACGGTCTGTTCATTGTTTGCTATCCGCGCTCAGAAGGGAAGGGTACGTTCGTTCCCCGGGGCCTGCGTGCATTCTGCCCCGCTTCCTTCAACCTCTGGCTTCCGGGCGCCTCGATGGTAAAATCATCTGGGTCAGGTATCGGCCCTACGCGACGTATTCCCGCCAATCCCGCCAGGTCCGGAAGGAAGCAACGGTAACGGGCTCTTGCGTGTGCAGTGGGTTCCCGGTGCCTGGCTTTTTTTCTGGCTCCCACCCAACTCAAGGGTAGAGACGCGGCTTGCCGCGTCTCCCGCGCACCCTGCCCATCATCCACGCCTCCTGACGAGGTCCCGTGCCGTTCCCGCATCTTCATTGGACAGCCCCGCCTCCCCTGCAGCACAATAAAGAATTCCTATTTCCTTCATCGGGAGATCTATAGAGTGAACCATCCCGCTCGCGCCAAGATTACGGCCCTCGGCACCTACGTCCCGCCTCGCATCCTGTCCAACGCCGACCTGGAAAAAATGGTCGAGACCTCCGATGAATGGATCATGGCGCGCACTGGCATCCGCGAGCGCCACCTGGTCGACAAAGGTGTCGCCACCAGCGACCTCGCCACCGAAGCCGCCAAAAAGGCCCTTGCCGAGCGTGGCATCGCTCCTGCCGACGTGGAAGCTATCATCGTCGCCACCGTTACCCCCGATATGTTCTTCCCCGCGACCGCCTGCCTGGTCCAGCACAAGCTGGGCGCCACCGGTAGCTGGGGTTTCGATCTCTCCGCCGCCTGCTCCGCCTTCCTTTACGCCCTTCAGACGGGCGCGCAATACATCACCAGCGGGATGCACAAGAAAGTCCTGGTGATCGGCTCCGACGTCATGTCCTCCATCATCGACTACACCGATCGCGCTACCTGCGTGATCTTTGGCGATGGCGCTGGCGCCGTGTTACTCGAACCCGCCGACGAAGATTCCTTGGGGATGCTCGACTACGTCCACGAGATCGACGGCTCTGGCGCCTGCTCCCTCTACATGCCAGGCGGCGGCAGCCTGCACCCCTCGACCCATCAGACCGTCGACAAGAAGATGCACTACGTCCATCAGGACGGCCAAGCCGTATTCAAGTTTGCCGTCCGCAAGCAGACCGAACTCTGCGAAAAACTCCTCGAGCGCAACGGCCTCAAGGGCTCCGATATCGACGCCTTTATCCCGCACCAGGCCAACCGCCGCATCATCATGGCCACTGCTGATCGTCTCGGCCTGCGCCCGGAAAGCATCATCGTCAACATCGACCGCTACGGAAATACCACGGCCGGCACCATTCCCCTGGCTATGGACACAGCTCGCCAGGAAGGCAAGCTCAAGAAGGGAAGCCTCGTCATGCTCGCCTCGGTGGGCGCGGGTTTCACCGTCGGAGCCACCCTGCTCCGTTGGGCCTACTGAAGCTCCCGCCGGACGTCCTCAAGGCTCGTGCCTCCGTAGAGACGCGGCTTGCCGCGTCTGAGACGCGTCAGCGCCCTGTCCGCACCGGATTCGTTGAGGAACCGCCTTTCTACGGTCCGGGCACGGCGCGTACTCGCCTGCCCTCCTGAGGTTGGCCTCTCTCCCCGGATAGCCTACAATTCGCGGATGGCTTCGGAACCACTGGAAATCGAACGGCTCTTTGGCGACCTCGGCCCGCAAGGCGTGCTCTTACTCAAAGGCCCGCTCACCGCCGAGAATCTGCCCGATTTCCAGAATGCCGTCCGGCGCGAAAACGTCTCCACCATGATCCTGGACCTGAGCAGCGTGCCCTACATCGACTCCTCCGGCCTCGGTTCTCTGGTGAGCTTGTACGTCTCGCGCCAGAAGCAGGGGCAGCGCATGGCTCTGGCCGGTGTGAATGCCCGTATCCTGAACCTGCTGGAGATCACCAGGATGGACCAACTGTTCCTGATCTTCCCCAGCATCTCGGACGCGATCGACGCCCTCAGCAATCCAGGGCAAGCCTGACCGCAACTAGGAATTGGCACCGATCGGCTTCGCTGGGCGGAGCTACGCAGTGAACGAGTTCAATGGCGACGTCAACTGCCGGTCCACTGTTGCCGCCTGCTCGGCTTCTTGCCGGAACCCGGGCGCGGTGCAGCGGACGTTGCTTCGTCCGCCCCTTGAAGGCATAGCCAGCACCGGCGTGTCGTTGCCGTAGAGACGGCGCAGTTCTTCCATATTCTTCGCTGAGAACATGGATTTGCGAGAGTGACCCTTTTCCGACATTCAGCGCCACTTTCCCGTTAGCGAAACACGCGAAACCCAGCTAGAGTATGCGGCAGCGCAACCCAAGACAACACGGAAAATAATCACGTAAAAGAAGGACATCGGATGAGAAAGGTAATCTACGCACTCAACATTAGCCTGGATGGCTGCTGCGACCACACCAAACAAGTGGGCCCCGAAGACGACATGCTTGAATACGTTACGCAGTTGCTGCGAGAGGCCGACCTGTTTGTCTATGGGCGCAAAACTTATCAACTGATGGTTCCTTATTGGCCTGATGTCGCAAAAGACCAGTCTGCAAGCAAAGGGGATCGCGATTTTGCTCAGGCATTCGTCTCTGCCAGCAAAGTTGTTTTTTCGCGATCGTTAGACAGTGCTGAAGTTCAAAAACAAGACAGGAATACGAGAGTGGTTCGCGCCAATCTTCGCGACGAAATACGTAAATTGAAACAAGAACCAGGCAAAAACATTCTGACCGGCGGTGTAAGCATTCCTTCGCAACTGATCGAGCTTGGCTTGGTGGATGAATTTCGCTTTTGCATATCGCCAGTCATTGCTGGAGCGGGCAGGCGCCTGATGGAAGACGTCAATCTGCCTGAGAAATTGCGCCTCAAACTGGTCGATTCGAAGGCCCTTCCGTCTGGATGGGTTATGCTTCGCTACCTGAAACAGTGACACAGAACTCCGCAAGATTCTGCTGGCACTAGCAGAACTGGCGCTTTTCGCTGCTGGGACTTGCGCGTTTCGGCTGCGCCTGGGGTGGCCTGAACTCTACCGGAGACGTTCGCATGAAAGTTGCCGTGCTGATTGTGAGATGGCTGCTCGGGTTGGTGTTTCTCGTCTTCGGACTGAATGCCTTTCTGCAATTCCTCAAGGGTCCTATCCCGGGCGGCCTCGCCGGACAGTTTCTTCAGGCTCTATTGCAGTCGCACTACGTGTTGGCGATCGGCGCAGTCCAGGCGGTTGGCGGCGCGTTGCTGCTGATCAATCGCTATGTTCCCCTGGCGCTGACCATTCTTGGGCCGGTAATCGTAAATATCTTGCTCTACCATCTGCTGCTCAATCACGAAGGCATCGGCGGCGCGCTCGTCGTGGCCGTGTTCTGGTTTGGCTTGTTCTTCCGCTATCGCCGGTACTTTTCCGGCATCTTCACCGCCAAGGCTTCGTCTGAGTAGTGACCCCGAACCCTTGCGGGTTTGCCCGCAGTCCAGGTAACGAAACATACGTCCATGGTCTAACTGATCCTTGCCTTTACGCCCGCGAGTGGCCGACAGGCCGCTTCCATTGCTTTTTTGTGGAACTCTAAAGCACAATCTCCTGCACAAGAACGGCGAGGAAACGCCGGCATGAATCGGAATGCCATCTACTGGATAGCAACTGCTCTGCTTGCTTCGGAATTGCTGCTTGGCGGCGTATGGGACGTCCTAAGAGTCCCGCAGGTTCACGTAATCATTGACCGCTTAGGCTATCCCTCCTACTTTCTCGTCATCCTGGGTATCTGGAAACTCCTTGGCGCGGTCGCGGTAATCGTTCCGGGATTTCCCCGACTGAAGGAGTGGGCCTATGCCGGTGTGGTCTTCGACCTCACGGGCGCGCTCGCCTCTAACCTTGTCTCCGGAATCACCGGCGCCGGAACCCTTGCTTATCTGCTGCTGATGATGGGCATCACCGCGACTTCCTGGGGTCTGCGTCCAGCGTCGCGCCGGAACTTCTCACCTAGCTGAGTTGCATATTCCGGGGCACTCAACGTGCCATTGATCACTGGCATAGCATCCTGCTTTCAACAGCGATAGTCGTCCTCTGCGAAACATGGAGAGACGTCGCGCACACTTGCGATTATTACGACCAAACGGAGTCTCAGATTTACTTCTTTTTGAACCAGAACAGGTAGAACTTCGAGGGTTCGCGGCGACCCAGTAGGCGGGCTTTTGCGGGTCGAAGCGCCCACTGCAAGCCATACCAGGGCTTACACGCGTTCCACTGAATGCCCAGGCGCTTCGCCAGTACATCTAAGGTGGTTGGGGTCAAGTATTCGCCGCTGCGAATGCCATCCGAACACACGCCAAACTGTCGCTCGAATGATGCTCTTCTTTCCTCTAGCATCTTCTTGCCGCTCTCGTCGCGCCAGTAAAACGGGGTATCCGCGATGATTACAACTCCTGAATGCCGCAAGCAGCGCATGACTTCTGCAAGGCTTTTGGCGTAATCATATGAGTAATGGAACGAAGCGTTAAATATCGCGACGTCGAATTGCTCTGAGTCGAACGGTAAGTTATCCATCTCCGCTTGGAAACGGGGGAAGGCGTTCTGCAAATGGGCAAAATAGTGCTGGCCAGCGCCCAGGCCATCGATCTCATTGTCCAGGAGATCGACGGCAACCGGATGGTGGCCGAGTTTCGCAAGCCGATAACTGAGCCAACCGTTTCCCGCTCCAATGTCAAGAATGTGCAACCCGGATGATGCGCTCGCCTCCACCCGCGTCAAAACCCGATCTTGCATATAGACCAGCGTCTGCGCTCGGATTTGCCAAATCCAACTGTGTTTGTTGGTCGTATCCCTGAACGGCAGAGCAAGATAATAGTCAGGCTCCGCCGACCCCCAACCTTCCTGTGTCCTGACGTTTTCGTAATCACGAACAAACCGCGCGGAACGAGCCTTGCCTTCAGGCGTCAATGCACGCAGGATTCCGTTGACCTCCGGAATCTCAAAGGCGCACATCGAACAAGTCAGTCGCATCGACTGAGCGGCAACATCCGGGAACCTGCCCTGGCAAGTCGGGCATCGCAGACGGATGGCGCGCAAGCCCTTTTCATCCTCGCGTTCAAGGCCGTCCAACATGCTAGGCATCGTGCTGGCCACGTTTTTGCTGGTCATGCTCGTGCGAGCGTATCCCACATGAATTGGAGAATTGTCAGCAGATTGTCACGTCTGGATCGCATGGCACTTCGAGGTGAGTCGACGGTCAGGGTTTGGTTGGTGAAAAATCGTTTGCGGGCAACACAAGTTGCCCAAAGCCGAAAGCCCAACCTGAGGCCCAAAGCCTGAAGCCTGAACTAAGGTTTCGTCATCTTCTCCGGCCGCACCCACTCATCGAACTGCTCTCCCGTCAGATGCCCCAGCTGGATGGCAGCCTCGCGGAGGCTGGTGTGTTCGGAGTGCGCCTTGTGCGCGATCGCGGCCGCCTTGTCGTAGCCAACCTTCGGCGCCAGTGCGGTTACCAGCATGAGGGAATTCTTCACGTAGTGGCCAATTCGGGCCCGGTCCACTTCAATGCCTTTCACCATGTACTCGACGAAGCCGTGGCAGGCGTCGGCGAGCAACGTCACCGAGTGCAGGAAGTTGTAAATGATGACCGGCTTGAAAACGTTGAGCTGGAAATTGCCTTGCGATCCGGCGAAGCCCACCGCCGCGGTTGCGCCATGCACCTGCACGCAGACCATAGTCATAGCTTCGCTCTGGGTGGGATTCACTTTCCCGGGCATGATGGAGGAGCCCGGTTCGTTCTCGGGGATCGTCAGCTCTCCCAAGCCGCAGCGCGGGCCGGAAGCCAGCCAGCGAATGTCGTTGGCAATCTTCATGAACGAAGCGGCAAGGGTCTCGAGCGCGCCTTGCGCGAAGACGATCTCGTCGTGCGCCGACAACGCAGCGAATTTATCGGGGTGCGAGCGGAACGGAAGTCCGGTTAATTCGGCGATCTTTTTAGCGGTGCGCTCGGCGAACTCGGGGTGGGTGTTGATTCCAGTTCCGACCGCGGTGCCGCCGATCGCCAGTTCGTATAAGCCTTCGAGCGCCTGCTCGAGCCGCTTCAGGTCGCGATCCAGCAGGCTGGCCCAGCCGCCGAATTCCTGGCCGATCGTGAGCGGCACGGCGTCCTGCAAATGCGTGCGCCCGATCTTCACCACATCCTGGAATTCCTTGGCCTTAGCCGCAATCGCATCGCGTACCAGGGCGACGGCGGGAATCAGGGCGTGTTTTACGCGGTCGGCAGCCGCGATATGCATGGCGGTGGGAAACGTATCGTTCGAGGACTGCGACATGTTGACGTCGTCATTGGGATGAATGGGCTTCTTCGAACCCAGGACGCCGCCGGCGATCTCGATCGCACGGTTCGAGATCACCTCGTTGACATTCATGTTGGTCTGGGTGCCGCTGCCGGTCTGCCAGATGCGCAGCGGGAACTGGTCATTCAGCTTCCCGGCAATGACTTCGTCGGCGGCCTGCACGATGAGTTTTGCTTTGTCGGCGGGCAGCTTGCCCAGTTCCTGGTTCACCAGCGCGCAGGCTTTTTTCAGGGTCCCGAACGCGCGAATCAGTTCGGGAGGCATGGTGTCGCGGCCGATGTTGAAGTGCAGCAGGGAGCGCTGGGTTTGCGCGCCCCAATACACATTCGCGGGCACTTCGATCTTGCCCATGCTGTCGGATTCAATGCGGGTGGCGAAGTCTACAGTCGTAGCCATGGCGGTTCCTGATCGGTGCGCCAACCGCGGCGCAACCTGAAATTATAGCGTGCCGAGCACACCCGCTCCGGTCTCAGCTCACAAACCGTTGTGACCCAGCCGGGAGGGCGAACCTTGCATGCTAGAATCAGGGCTTTGAGAGAGTTTCCAGCGGCCCAGCGCGGGAACTCCGAAGCCCGCGGAACAATCCCCTTGTCCACCGAGATCATTCCCGCCACCCTGCCACGCGCCAAGACCGATTCCCGGGCCGAGACGCGCACCGATGTCGTCGTCATTGGCGGAGGCCCCACCGGTCTGGCGTGCGGGATTGAGGCGCAAAAGATCGGCTTGCGCGTGCTGGTGATCGAGAAGGGCTGCCTGGTCAACTCGATCTACAACTATCCGGCGAACATGGTGTTTTTCACCACGCCCGAGTTGCTCGAGATCGGCGACATTCCCTTCGCCACCGCCAATCCGAAGCCCACGCGGCGGGAGGCCCTCGAGTACTACCGGCGAGTGGCCGAACATCACCACCTGCACGTTCACCAGTATTGCTGGGTCAAGACCGTGACCGGCCAGGACGGGGACTTCCGCATTACCGCGACCGATCGCGCCGGACACATCCACGACTACCGCACCCGCAAAGTGATTGTGGCCACCGGCTACTACGATTTGCCCAACCGGCTGGGAGTTCCCGGCGAAGACCTGCCCAAGGTCTTTCACTATTATCGCGAGCCCTACCCCTACTACGACTGCGACGTGATTGTGGTGGGCGGAAAGAACTCCGCCGCGGAGGCCGCCCTGGATCTCTGGCGGCACGGAGCCCGCGTGACCCTGGTGCATCGCGGGGAGCGAGTCCATGCCAACGTGAAGTATTGGGTGCGTCCGGACATCGAAAACCGGATCCGCAATGGGGAAATCCAGGCGCTATTCCGAAGCACAGTGGAGGAGATCGGCGCGGATCATGCGCTCGTCAAGACCCCTTCGGGGAAGATCAGCCTGCCCAACGACTTCGTCTTTGCCCTGATTGGCTATCATCCGGATTACGATTTTCTGCGCAGCGTCGGATTGGAGCTGTCCGATGAGCAGTTCCGCCCGTTCTGCGATCCGGAGACGCTGGAGACCAACATCCCCGGGATTTATGCGGCGGGGGTGATTGTGGCAGGATCGCGCACCAGCGAGATCTTCATTGAGAATGGGCGATTCCACGGCAAGCTGATCGCGGCCGACCTGCTGCAAAAGCTGCGTCCCCTGGGAGAGCACGACACATTGGCGCCCTAACCCAAACCCCTGCCCCGAACCCGTAACCCGAACCCGTGATCCGAACCCGTAACCCCAACCCGTAACCCGAACCCGTAACCCCACCCCGTGATCCGAACCCGTAACCCCAACCCTTGACCCCAACCTACACGAACTCCAGACCCGAGCCCCTGACCGAACCATGGAGCGACGGGCGTCCCCGCCCGTCCACCCAGAACTTTGTCCCCTAAACAACCCTGCTCTCCTTTCGCGCCAGGACGCTACTGCAGAGAGACCAGTTCCTCGCCCAGTTGTTGGTTGATCAGCCGCGATAGAAGCGGTTTGAGCCGTTCACCGGTCTTGGCGAGCACGAAGTCGCGCTCGGTTTCCGACCAGTCGAGCTTGAAGCTGGTGCTGAGCGCCGAGATCCAGAGCTGCCGCACCGGAGTGTTGGGCGAAACCACGAATCGGGTTCCATCCTCGAAGGCGATCTGCAGCGCGCCCGCCTGATCCTCGACTTCGATATCGGCAGAATCTTCCGCCTGGAACAGGCTCTTCTTCAGCGCGCTTGTCGCTTCATCGAAGTGCTTCTTAAACGCTTGTTCATCGAGCATGATCAGAATTATAGACGCGGTGTGGGCAACTGCCCGTGCCCGGCCGTTTCCCTGCAACAGTCAAGCCCGCTGCCGATCGGTTATCTTGGAAGGACGCACTTCCAGGGGCGCGCAACTGTGGAACCGCAACCGGAGCACGGAACCAATTCGATCTCGATGGGAGCGTACCTGCGCCTGCTGCGGGAGAACTGCAACTTCCGCCGCCTCTGGATGGCGCAGATCGTCAGCGAGATTGGCGACTGGTTCTACACCCTCGCCATTTACAGCCTGCTGCTCGAACTGACCGGCAAGGCAAGTTCGGTGGGCTTGGCGCTCACGCTGCAGGTTCTGCCACAAACTTTTGTGGGTCCGATTGCCGGCATGCTGAATGACCGGATTAGCCGGAAAAAAGTCATGATCACGGCCGACCTGGCGCGGATGGGGATCGTGCTGGCCATGCTGCTGGTGCGATCGCGCAGCATGGTGTGGCTCGTGTATCCGCTGCTGGTGCTGGAAACCATCATGGCAGCCTTCTTCGAGCCGGCGCGGAGTTCGGTGATCCCCAACATTGCACCGCGCCGGGATGTGATCCTGGCCAACACGTTGTCGTCGACCACGTGGTCGATCAACCTGGTGCTGGGGGCGACGCTCGGAGGCTTGGTGGCGGCGCTGCTTGGCAAAGACGCGGTGTTCCTGGTGAACGCCCTGTCGTTCCTGGCATCGGCGCTGCTGATTCGCGGGATGCGGTTTGAAGAGCCGCATGTTGTGAATCAGGCCAGGTTGCGGCCTTCGGACCTGGTGGATTTTTCGCCAGTGGTCGAAGGTGTCCGCTACGTGCGCAGTAAGCCCGGGATGCTGGCGACCGTGCTGGTGAAGGCGGGGAACCTGATGATCGGCCCAAGCTGGGTGCTATTCACCGTGATGGGCCATCACGAGTTTGCCTTGCGCGAACCGGGGCTGGATCCGGAGCGGGCGGGAATGGTGGGGATGAGCCTGCTGCTTGGCGCGCGCGGATTGGGAGCCTTCCTGGGGCCGGTGTTTACCGCGCCCTGGGCGGGGCATCGCGAGCGCAAGTTGCAGCTGGGGATTTTTTTCGGATACCTCATGGCGGCGGGCGGGTATTCCATGATCGGATTTGCGCCGTCGGTATGGGTAGCTTGTTCGTGGATCGTTCTGTCGCACTTCGGCGGTGCGACAGTCTGGGTGTTCTCGACCACGCTGCTCCAACTGACTACGGAAGACCGGTTCCGGGGACGGGTATTCGCCGCAGATATGGCGTTCTGCATGCTCACCATCGCGATCGGCGCGTTTGTCTGCGGCAAATTGCTGGATGCGGGAATCGCGGCGCGCACGCTGGTGACGGCAGCGGGACTCACCATGCTCCTGCCCACCGTGCTCTGGGGCTCGGCGATGAAGGTGTGGCGCCCGCGTCTGGACGTGAGCCGGGTGGCGGCGAATCCGGAGAGCTGACGCGCTTGGCGAGTCGAGTGCAGCGCAGCCCGCGGATTCCTCCTCAGCCCTGGATCTCGTCGATTTTGGCGGCGAGGATGAAGTCGCTTTCGGTCAGGCCATTCACCTTGTGCGTCCACGTAGTGATTTCCACCTTGCCCCAGCTCAGCAGGATGTCGGGATGATGGCCTTGCTCCTCCGCGATGGCGCCGACCCGATTAACAAAATCGAGCGCAGTCTTGAAGTCGGAGAATGCATAGGTGCGAGTAATGTGGTGCTCATCGATCACCCGCCACTGCGGAAGCTGGTGGCTGAGGTTGTGCAGTTCCTGATCCTTCAGCGGCGGAACGCCTCCACGGCAGGGAACGCAGGTTTTGCTGGCTAGTTCGGATGGCATGACGTACCCCCACGTTGCAGTGACATTCATTTTACCGGAGCGCTCGCTATCTTATGTGCGGCGGGAATCGCGACAGTGATCGCCGCGATGGTTTGAGGGCTGGGCGCATCGCCCTTGAAAAAGCAAGGGCGGCTGAAATCGGCCGCCCTGGATCCTGCGCTAGAACGGGATGTCTTCGTCGGTAATGGGCGAGGCTCCGGCCGGTTCGGGCTCGGGTGTGCGCTGGTCGAAGTGATTGGCGCTGCCTCCGCGCGAACCGCCGCTGAAACCCTCGCCGCCTTCGCCGCCCCGGCCTCCGAGCAGGACGAGATCGTTTACGACGATTTCAGTTTTATACCGCTTCTGGCCGGTCTCCTTGTCGTCCCAAGAACTGGTGCGGAGGCTGCCCTCGACATAAACCGAGCGACCTTTCTTCAAGTACTCGCCGACGATCTCAGCGGTCCGGGCCCAGGCCACCAGACTGTGCCACTCGGTACGATCCTGCCATTCGCCGCTTTTGTCTTTGAACCGCTCGTTTGTCGCCAATGTGAACTTGGCCACGGCGGTGCCCTGCGGGGTGTACTTCACCTCGGGATCCTTTCCCAGATTTCCAATCAGGATGACTTTATTGACGCTCCTAGCCATGATGGCTGCTCCTTATGCCTCTTGCCAGCCGTGAAGGCGCAAGCGGGAGATGCGGTGCCGAGGCTGGATGAGGCACCATGGTGCGCTGAATTTCCTCGGGGTCCGATGCAACAAACTATACCAGAAGGTTGTGGCGAGCTCTTTGTAACGACTATCACGCGCGGAGCGGCGAACGGTCACAGGGCAGCGTGCGGCGAGTACCGGGTTGCGAGTACCGAGTACCGAGAGACAACCTCCAACTGCAACGAGCGCGAGGGGGCAGACCACGTAACGAAAAAGCGGAGCCGACACCCGGCGCCTCATGGGCTAGGGCGTAGATCAGGCCGCGAACCAGCGGTAGAGCATGAAGTAGACGATCACACCGGTGATCGAGACGTAGAGCCAGATGGGGAAGGTCCAGCGGGCGATGGCGCGGTGCTGCGGGAATTGGCGGCGCAGGGCGCGGCTGAGCGTGATGATCACCAGCGGGAGCACGCTGGCGGCCAGGATTGTGTGCGAGATCAGGATCGTGAAGTACAGCGGTCGCGACCAGCCGGTCCCCCGGAAATGCACCGAGCCGACGTGAGCGTGGTAGTAAAGGTAAGAAGCCAGAAAGAGGCTTGAGGCAACCAGCGCTGAGATCATCATCGCGCGGTGCGCCGCGATGTTCTTCCGCGCGATGAACCACCGTCCGGTCAGCAGCAGGGCGGCCGAGGTACCGTTGAGGGCCGCATCGAGAACTGGGTAGATCGCGTATTGCTCAGGAATCTGCATCGATGGTCAGGCTGCGTCGTCGAGCCCGGCGGAGCGTAGTGAGTCTCGGCATGCGGAGATCAGGCAGCCGGTTTGGTGGTTCGTCGGTTGGCAATGATGAAGGCTAGTCCGAACATAAACAGCGAGAACAGCACCAGCGTCGCGATCGAGGACGACAGCGGCGAGACGCGCGGCCCGAGCGGGAACAGCAGCTTGCGCAGGCCCTCGACTCCGTAGGTGAGCGGGTTGATGCGCATCAGCATGCGGAGCCAGCGCGACGCTCCGGCGAGTGGGAACAGCGCGCCCGAGAGCAGCCAAAGCGGAATCAAAAAGAGGTTGATGATGGCGTGGAAGGCCGAGGTGGAATCCATGGGCCATGCAATCGCGAAACCGAGCGCCGTCAGCGCGAACGAAACCAGGAAGACGACCAGCACCACCAGCAGAAAAGTGCCGAAGCCAAAATGAATGCCGATTAACGGGGCGAAGATCAGGAAGATCAGGCCCTGCGCGGCAGAGAGGGTTGTGCCGCCCAGTACCTTACCCAGCACGATGGCCGAGCGGGGAACCGGAGCCACCATGACCGAAAGCAGAAAGCCTTCCTTCCGGTCCTCGATCACCGACATCATCGTGAAGATGCTGGTGAACAAGACGATCATGATCAGCACGCCCGGATAAAAGTAATCGAGGTAGTGTTCCTGTCCGGCGGCATTGCCGGAATGGAAGGAAGTGCCGAAGCCCGAGCCCAGCACCGCCCAGAAGACGATGGGCGAGGCGATGACCCCGACCACGCGGCTGCGTTGACGATAGAAGCGCACCAGTTCCCGCCACCACAGCGTGAAGGCAGGCAGCAGAATGCCCGACGAGGTGGGAGCCAGGGGCGCCGGAATTGCCGCGGTTTGGGTTGCCAATGTGTGTCCTCGCCTAAGCTTGCCGCGGCTCGGAGTCCTCCGAACCGTCGTTGGTCTCGCTCCAGAACCGGTGGCCGGTGCGGTGGATGAAGACGTCTTCCAGAGTCGGCTTGCTGACCGAGACCGACTGAATCTCGCCGGGAAATGCCTCGACGACCGCGGTGATCACGCGATGGCCGTTCTCCATCTCGAAACGCACCTGCCGCCCCAGAACGCTGGTGGCTACGCTGAAACGGCTTTGAATGCGCTCGGCCAGAATCGAGGCGTCAGCCGTGGCTTCCAGCAAGATGACATCGCCGCCGATCTCCTGTCGCAGGGCGACTGGAGTTCCCAGGGCGACCAGTTTGCCCTCGTTCAGGATGGCGAGCCGGTCACAGCGCTCGGCCTCTTCCATCAAGTGGGTAGTGACGATTACCGAGATGTGCTCCTCATCGCGCAGAATCTTCAGGTAGGCCCAAAGATCGCGACGGGCGCCGGGATCGAGGCCGGTCGTGGGTTCGTCCAGCAGCAGCACCGAAGGATGGTGGAGCAGACCCTTGCCGAGTTCGACCCGGCGGGCCATCCCTCCCGAGAAGGTTTCTACCAGTTCCTTGGCGCGGTCGGCCAGCCCCACCCGGCCCAGGATCTCCATAATGCGGCCGTGCAGGGCCGTCCCGTGCAAGCCATATAAGTGTCCCTGGTGCCAGAGATTCTCGTAGGCGGTGAGTTTCTGGTCGACGCTCTGCGCCTGAAATACGACGCCAATCTGGCGGCGCACGTGGGCCGGGTCCTTGGCGGTGTCGTAGCCGAGGATGACCGCGTGGCCGGCGGACGGAACCATTAGGGTCGAGAGAATGCGGAACAGTGTAGTCTTGCCGCTGCCGTTGGGGCCGAGCAGCCCGAACAGCTCTGCCGGTTCAACGTCGAACGAAACCCCGTCCAGGGCGGTGCGTTCATTGTATCGATGCACGACGCTCTGCACAGAAATGACCGCAGCAGCCGTCCTTACCGTTTGGGTAGGGACTACGGGAGCGTAGGCAGGAACATTCAAAGCCACAGGATATTCTACGACGAGACCGGGTTCAGCATCATGAGCACGAACAGCATAGGCAGGTACAGCACCGACGCCTGCAGCAGCTGGCGTGCGCGCAGCTTGGAGCGTGCTGTCGCCGGGGAAGCGTCGAGCGCCGCCAGGCGAACGCCGGTGTAGAGCATGGCAATGCCAAGCATCAGCGCTCCACCCAGGTAGATGCGGCCCGCCATCCCGAGCCATGTGGGCATCAGGCTCACGGGAATCAAGGCGATCGAGTACAGCAGAATGCGGCGGGCGGTGGAGCGGCCATCGGGTTCCACGACCGGCAACATGCGAATGCCGCCGGCGGCATAGTCTTCGCGGTACAGCCATGCGATCGAGAAGAAGTGCGGGAACTGCCAGACGAAGACGATGGCGAACATGGCCAGCGCGCCCCATTCCAGGTGGCCGCGAGCCGCGGTCCAACCCAGCACGCCGGGCATCGCTCCCGGGAATGCACCCACAAAGGTGCAGATCGGGTGAACCCGCTTGAGCGGTGTGTAGGCCAGCAGGTAAACGGCGCTGGTCAGAAGCGACAGCCAGCCGGTGAGCGAATTGGCTGCGAAGCCCAGGTACAGCGCGCCCCCGACCGTGAGCAGTATGCCGACCGTGGCCGCGTGCGCCAGCCGCATGCGTCCGGTGGGCAGAGGACGGCGCGCGGTACGACGCATGTTGCCGTCGATGTCGTGCTCCATGACTTCGTTCAAGGCCGCCGTTCCTCCGGCCACCATGCCGATGCCGAGCAGGGCATGCAACAGTCCCCACGAAAGGGAGGAGGTGCCCGACTTCAGGCATCCGAAGTAATAGCCACACCAGGCGGTCATTACGACCAGGCTAGTGACCCTAGCCTTGATCAGCTCGGCATAGTCGCGGAACAGCTCAGCCATCGAGCTGCGCGGAACCGGTAACGGCTGGGATGCGACGCTCATGCAGTGAGGGGATTCCGTTCCCCGGAAGGTACATGCTCTTCAAATGTGACTGGAACATACCGCCAAACTTCAATGGCTAACACCACCGCAGTTGCCAGCAGCAATGCCCCCACCGCCACGTGGGTCACGGTTGCCACCACCATCGGCAACTCCGGCTGGGCCGCATCTGCCGCCCAGATCACCTTGGTGAGGAACGCCGCGAATCCCAGGCAGAGCTGGGCAATCAGCAGCGAAAGCATCAGAATCGCCGGCTTCTTCACCGCGGGAATCCGGGAATACTGGGAGATGGCGCGTACTGATGTCCAGGTAAGCACGATCGCGACCACGGCAGCATGCACTACATGGGGCCACCAACTCAAGCCCCTATGACGAAACATTGCACCCAAAATCAGCTGGACATAAAGCACGATGATGGATAGGACGGTGAGCGTAAAGAGGCTGGGATGGCGGGTATCGAGTTCCACGCGTGGAACTTCCTCCACCCAGTCGCGGCCCGTGAACATGGCGATACACACAGCGATGCAGAAGAAAGTCTGCCCCATGGCCGCGTGTGCGCTGGAGACGGCCGGAGGCAGGAAATTCAGGACGGTCAGGCCTCCCAGGACACCCTGGATGATGACCGTGGCAAGCGCACCCACCGCGAGGAACCGCAGCCAGCGTCGCTTATCGGCGACCCAGGTCCAGACGGCAAGGATGATGGTATTGAACCCCACGAACTCGGCGACCATGCGATGGCCATGCTCGAACAGGACGCCGCCTACCATTCGCGGCATGTGGTAGATGGATCCGAACGTGGTAGGCCAGTCCGGCACGGACAGGCCCGCATCATTGCTGGTCACCAGCGCGCCCGCCACAATCAAAAGAAGGGTGATAACGGCCAGAAAAATTGCGTAGGCATGAAGCCGCGAATGGTACGACGTCGAGATGGCCTTCAGAGCTCCCTCCTTGGGTGAGTGAAGCCCGGTTGGCGGACCGGATGTTGCAACTGCCCCACGATTGACTGGTTCCCCACCAAGAGTCCGCTCAGCAGGGGCGAACTCTCTCAAACAAACTCGCTATTTTAGCAGACTTCAACATTGCGCAGAACTACGGAATAAGATGCGCCCGAGGAGCGCAGGTTTCGCATCACGCCTTCGAGGGCAGTGCGGCAGCTTCCTGCGAGCTGGGCGCGGTCTCCATGGCCTCGATGACCGCGTCGGCAAACTCGGAGGTGCCCGCCTGGCCGCCCACATCGCGCGTCAGCTTATCGCGGTGGCGGTAGACCTCATCGAGAGCGTTGCGGATTTTCAACGCGGCTTCGTGCTCGCCGATGTGGCGCAACATGAGCAATCCCGAGCGTAGCAGCGCCGTCGGATTGGCCAGATTTTTGCCCGCAATGTCCGGCGCAGATCCATGCACCGCTTCGAAGATGGCGCACCGGTCGCCAATGTTGGCGCCGGGCACCAGTCCAAGCCCGCCCACGAAGGCGGCGCAGAGGTCCGAGATAATGTCCCCGTAAAGATTTTCCAGCACCAGCATGTCGTACTGGTACGGATTCAGCACCAGCTGCATGCAGGTGTTGTCGACGATGTGCTCGGCGTATGTGACCTCCGGATACTCCTTCGCAACCTCCCGGGAGCAGCGCAGGAAGAGGCCATCCGAAAGCTTCATGATGTTCGCCTTATGGATGGCGTGAATTTTCTTCCGCTTGTTTTTACGGGCGTACTCAAAAGCGAAGCGCGCGATGCGGGTGGAGGCCTTCTCGGTGATGATCTTCAGGCTTTCGACCACGCCGGGGACCACTTCGTGCTCGATGCCCGAGTAGAGACCTTCGGTGTTTTCCCGCAGGATGATGAGGTCAACATCGGGGTAGCGCGTCGGGATGTGCGGCAGATTGCGAATCGGACGGAAGTTCGCGTAGAGCTCGAAGCGCTTGCGGAGTTGCACGTTGATGCTGGCAAAACCGCCGCCGACCGGCGTGGTCACCGGACCTTTGAGGCCAACCCGGGTGCGTTCGATCGACTCGTTCAGGTCCTTGGGGATGTATTCCTTGTATTTTTCGAAAGCTTCGGCGCCCGCCTGGAAGGTTTCCCATTCGAATTTAACGCCGGTGGCCTCGAGGATCCGCACAGTTGCCTTGCAGACCTCGGGGCCGATGCCGTCACCAGGTATGAGAGTAATGCGATGACTCATAAATCCTTAAATGGAGCTGGTCGCGCCGCGTGAAAGTCACGGTTAAGTCTTGGCGATGGTCTTGGCTCGTGTCTCGGCTCCGTCCTTGGTCTTGAGCAGGTCCTTGAGTTCGGACATGAACTCCTGAACGTCTTTGAAGTCAAGATAGACGGAGGCGAAGCGGACGTAGGCGACTTTGTCGTAGCGCCGCAGACGGTTCATGATCAGTTCGCCTACCTCGCTGGTCTTGCGCTCGCGCTCGGCGGACTCGATGACAAACGCCTCGGCCTCGTTGACGATCTGCTCCAGTTTGCTGATGGGCACGGGCCGTTTTTCGCAAGCCCGAAGCAGGCCATTCAGCACTTTCTGGCGGTCAAATTTTTCCCGGCGGCCGTCCTTCTTCACCACCATGTAGGGGATCTCGTCGATCCGCTCGTAAGTGGTATAGCGCTTGCCGCACTTCAGGCACTCGCGGCGGCGGCGAATGGACTCCGCCTCCTTACTCTCGCGCGAATCGACGACTTTATCTTCGAGAAATCCGCAAAAAGGACACTTCATGGCGCGTGCAGGAGCCGTGAACCCAGCAATTTCGTTAACTACGCATTGTAACAGGGGACGCGGCGCGGGGCGGAACCGGCAGGCTGGCTTGGTGTCATGAAAGAGTCACTTGCGGCGGGTAGATCCAAAACGCACAGTGCTCACGCCGACCGGGTAAACGATGCGGTATCGCTGGAGTTCTTCTCCTCCGCCTCATGACTCTCCGCGGAGAGCTTGCGCAGCGAGAGCCGCTCCCGGTGTGCGACCAGCAGGCCGACCGGAATTACCGCGACAAACGTGACCAGCCACAACATGATCCCGCAACTGGTGGAGAGTTCGGGAGAGACGTCGAAGACGTGATTCAGCATGGCGATGGTGGCCAGCTGCGATCCCCCGCCCACCCCCGGCAACTGGATCAGCGACCCGACCATGCTGGACGCCATTAGCAGCAGCACCTGGGTTTGCGGGATATCGAGCGCCTCCACGTGATACGCGTGGGTGACTTCCTTGTAGGCCACGGCGATCATCCCCCACATAATCACCGAGACCGCGATGATCTGCAGCAGTTCCGAGGTTCCGTGAATCGTATGCAGTCCCCCGCGGAACTCGCGGACGCGGTCGGCCACGTGGTGACCCCACTTGGTGGTCTGTCCGAAGCGGCGCTCCACCCATTGGGCGATGCCATCGCCACTACGCGCGACCACAATGGCAGCGATCGTGAGTCCGACGGAAATGGCAATGAGAACCACTCCAACCTCGCGAAACAGCATGTACTGCGCCAGGCGCTTGGGAGCCGTGGCCACGAAGGCGACGATGACAAACAGCAGGGTAAAGGCGGCGACATCGAAGATGCGCTCCACCGCCCACGCCGCCAGTTGTGACGGAAATGGGAGGTCGGTGCGACGGGCAATCAGATAGGGGCGAATCAGTTCTCCTGGCCGTCCGAGAAGCGCCAGGCCGGTGAAGCCGACCAAGGTTGCGGGCAGCAATTCGAGGGAGCGCACCTTCGGCCGCACCGGCCGCAGAAAAATGCGCCACCGGATGGCCCGCATGAGATAGCCCAGGTAGATCAGCGCAATTCCATGGAAGATGTGAATCGGGTGAATGCGGTGAGTCTGGCTTAAAAACAGCGGCCAGTCGAAGCCCTTCCAGGTATGCACCTGCACGTAGACCAGTGCGGCAAGGATGAGAAGAACCACGGCACTTACCGCAAGACGTTTTCTATCCATGAAAAAGGCAGTTCCTGCAGAAATCAGAGCTGGAGCGCTCGAAGGTACTCTCCAAGTTAAATGAGCCGAGGGCAGGGGTCAACGCGAACCGCTCGCCGCGGTCTTTCCGGATGCGTCGGAAGCCGGACGCTGGGTGGCGGACGAAAGCTTGCGCTCCTTTTCTTCGAGCGTCTTCTTCTTATTGAAATCGCGGATGATGCGCGTGACGTAGGCGTGGGTTTCGTGGTACGGCGGCACCCCGCCGAATTGTTCCACCCGCTGCGGACCGGCGTTATAGGCGGCAAGCGCCTTGATCAGGTCGAAGTTGTAGCGCTCCAGCAATTCGCGCAGGTACCGCGTGCCCGCCTCTACATTGGTTTCCGGATCGAATGCGTTATGCACGCCCAGAACCGACGAGGTCTGGGGCATCAACTGCATCAGCCCCTGCGCCCCCTTGGAGGAAACCGCTCGCGGATTGAAGTTGCTCTCCGCTCGAATCACGCTGTTCACCAGGTCCGGATCGAGGTGATAGCGCTGGCTCGAGCCGGTGACCGCGTCGGCCACCGAGATCTGAGGACGCTGAATCGGAGTTTGCGCAGAGGCTTGAGTGATAGGCGGCGCCGGTGGCGGAGACAGGTCTTTCTCGAAATGATCGATTTCGGCGGTAGGCACGTCGACAAAACTGTCGTTGCCCGGGCCCAGGTACAGGCGCGTATTCGCTCCGATCACTTCCCGGCGCTCATGCCGGATGGAAAACCCATTGCGCAGAATGGCAAGATCCGAAGCAGCAGCCGAGATGGCCAGACTGGCCACCACGCATAACGCCGCGCAATAGATCTTGGCAAACCGCATAGAGTCTCAAACTGCCGCTGCTCAGGTCCGCGCGTTCAACCCATCGAGCACTGGTTCTAACGCCGCCGCCACCCCGTTTTGGTCGTTGGGAAGCGTCACCTTCCAGCCCCGGCCGCGCAGTTCTTCCGACGCATTGCCCATGATAACCGGGTGTCCGGCAAAGGCAAGCATCTCAATATCGTTATAGTTGTCACCGATGGCCATGACCCGGGAGCGAGGAATGCCTCGGAAATTCGCCCAGCGTTCCAGCGCATGGCCCTTGGAGCAGTCTCGGTTCAGCACATCTACGATCGAAAGATCCCGCACCGGGTACTCGGTGCGCAATACGGTGATTTCCTCGGCCAGATGGCAGTCGCGCAACCGGGCCAGTGCCTGGTGCATACGGGCGATAGGCCCGCAGAACATGGCTTGCACGGGATCGGTGACAAGAGCATTTTCGACGGGAACGACGAATTCGATGTATTCCAGATTCTTTTCCAGCCAGCGCCGGATCGACCCCTCCAGTTCGTTCAGGTGTTCCAATACGATCGCACCCTTGCCTCGCACGTCGAAGGTCAGCACGGTGTTACCCCGAAACTCAATCATCTCGTGGCACAGCCGCCGGCAGGTGTCGACCGGCAGCAGATCTCGGTAGAACGATTCTCCGGATAGGGACCGGGTGACCGCGCCGTTCGAACTGATCAGCCATAAATCGAAGCCCAGCTGTTGCACAATCGGCAACGCGAAGTCGTGACGCCGCCCGGTGACGACTACCACCTCGATCCCCGACGCGTGCGCGCGGCGCAGGGCGTCCATGTCCGCTGGAGAAATCTCAAACTGGGGATTGAGCAGGGTGCCGTCGATATCGAGCGCCAGCAGTTGGATGGGAGCTTCGGTCACAGCAAATTCTAACATCCGGGATTGAAGAAGCCGCCCCTTTCCAGCGGGGCGAACTGCCCTGTGTGCCATCGCGGGCCGTCGCTAAGACGCGGGTAATGTGCGTGTTATATTGCTCCTTCACACTGCATGGGATTTCTTTCCTATCTGTTTTACCCGTGGGGTTTGTTGCTTCAGGTGGCCGCGGTCGTCCACTTCATTCGGCGGCGCCCGGATACTTACTGGATCTTCATCATTCTCTTCCTGGGGCCGCCGGGGGCCATTGTGTACCTGCTGGTCGAGGCGGCTCCGGACCTGGGCTTGTTGCGGCAATCCGTCAAAGTCTTTCCGCGGCGGCGGCGGATTCGGGAGCTACGAGCCGCGATTCTCGACAATCCATCCGCCGGCAATTACGAAGAACTGGCCGACCTCTATATGGAGGACGGCGACTATGCGGGAGCGCGGGCGTGCTACGACAAGGCGATCTCATCGCGCACCGATTCGCCGGATCCGTTCTATCGCCGCGGGGTCTGCGAAGTTCACTTGGGTGACTTTCCGGCGGCGGCGCAGGACCTGGAACGGGTTGTACAGAAGGATCCGGGATACGACTTCCACCGCGCCGTCGGTTTGCTGGCGCACGTTTACGCCAACACCGGTCAGCCCGAAAAAGCGGCGAAATTGTTCCAGCAGGCAATCGCCATTTCGACGCTATCGGAAACCTACTACAATTACGCGCAGTTTCTCGCGGCCCAGGGAAATACCGCCGCCGCCCGGGAATGGGCGCAGAAGATACTCGCCAAGAAACCCACCATGCCGGGTTATTTGCGGCGCCGCGAACGCCCGTGGTTTCGCCGGGCGACCGCTCTGCTGGCGCGTCTTTCCATCAGCTAAGGTGGTAGACTCCTCTCCGGAATGGCACGGATTACTCACCTGGAATGCACGCGCTGTGGTCAGCCGCTGAGCGCGGAAAGTCCGCAGACGGTTTGTCCTAAAGACGGCGGCGTGCTCTACGCCCGCTACGATCTGAACGCCATCAAGGCAACCGCAAGTCCCAGGAACTTCCTGGGCCGTGTGGCCAGCATGTGGCGCTATGCCGAGGTGCTACCGGATGCCACTCCGGTCACCCTGGGCGAAGGCTTCACCCCCATGCTCCAGAGCCGCGAGTATCCCCGGGTCTTCATCAAGGATGAAGGGCTGAATCCCACCGGCTCATTCAAAGCTCGCGGGCTTTCGGCCGCGGTGACCATGGCGCGCCACTACGGCTTGAAGAAGCTTTCTATTCCGTCCGCCGGGAACGCCGCTGGTGCGCTGGCCGCCTATGCTGCCGCGGCCGGACTCGAAGCCTACATCTTCATGCCCAAAGATGTGCCCATGGCCAACCGGATCGAATCGGAGTATTACGGCGCCCATGTTACCCTGGTGGATGGTTTGATCAGTGATTGCGCCCGCATGGTCGGCGAGCGCAAGGCGAAGGAGGGATGGTTTGACGTCACCACCCTGAAAGAACCTTTCCGGGTTGAGGGCAAGAAGACGATGGGCTACGAAGTGGCCGAGCAAATGGGATGGAAGATGCCGCAGGGCATCATCTACCCGACCGGCGGCGGCGTCGGCCTGCTGGGCATGTGGAAGGCCTTCGAAGAACTGGAGCAGTTGGGCTGGATCGGCCCGGAACGCCCACAAATGATTGCTGTCCAATCAGAAGGATGCGCGCCAGTTGTTAAAGCATGGGATGAAGGCAAGCCTTCGACCGAAATGTGGGTGCAGGCAGCTACCCTGGCGTCAGGACTCCGTGTCCCAAGGCCCTATGGCGACTATCTGATTCTCGACATTTTGAACAAGAGCGGCGGCCTCGCGCTTTCCGTCACCGATGACGAGATCATGGATGCGGTCCACCATTGGGCGCGGATGGAAGGCATCTTTGCCGCGCCGGAAGGGGCCGCCGTGCTGGCGGCCTATCGCAAGCTGCGGGCGAGCGAGTTCTTTTCCGAAGACGACACGGTGGTCCTGTTCAACACCGGCAGTGGGCTGAAATATCTGGATACGATGGAACAGCAGGCGGGGTCGAAGCCCGCGGAACTGCCGGCATCCCGGAGTCTCGGCGGAATTATTGGCCCGTATTAATCGGAGAACTGCACCAGCCTCCGTTGCAATGGCCCGGACGCTCGTCAGGGCGCCTCGGTCACCGCGTAGCGAGCCCTTGGATCAACTCGACGGATGCTCGCATTCCATGAGCGAGCAACTGACTGCCGATGCGAAAGGAGGGTGCGAGTGAGCGAAATCGGGTTATTCGAGGCGATGTATTCTGCGCGAGCGCTACGGCGGTTCAAACCTGATCCAGTCCCGGAGGAACTGCTCACCCGGGTGCTGGACGCCGCCATCCGCGCACCCTCGGCGGGCAACGCCCAGAACTGGCTCTTCATCGTGGTTCGCGATTCGCAACTGCGACACAGCCTCGGGGCAATTTATCGGCGAGCGTCCGACATCGTCGCGCAGTTTTACGCAGCACGCGCGCGCCCGCCTCACCTGAGCGAGGAGCAATACCGCCGCCTGATGTCATCGGGGTCCTACCTCTGGAGCCATATGGAGGAAGCCCCTGTGCTCCTGGTGCCGTGCCTGAGACTAGAAGCGCTGCCGTCGCTGCCCGCAAGCGTGGTGCCGCTGGATGCGCAGGCCAAATACCAGGAGCTGCGCCTTAACCGGCTGAGCGGCGCGAGTATCTATCCCGCCATTCAAAACATCATCCTTGCGTGTCGAGGTCTCGGGCTCGGAACCTTGATCACGACCAACCATACTCTTCTCGAGGACGAGGTGAAGGCAGTCCTGGACCTCCCGCCAGAGATGCGGACCTACGCGTTGATGCCGATCGGTTATCCACGGGACAAGTTCGGGCCGCTGAGCCGGCGCCCCGTTGCCGAGGTGGCATGCGCTGACCGCTATGGCAATGTGTGGCCAGGCTAGAGAGTTCGGGTGCCCGAGCGCAAGGTCCACACGAAACGCATGGCTGCAAAGTCAGCCTGGAAACCGCACCCCGCGTGGAACACTCCACCGCGCCCCGCCAGGCCGGCAGGGCTTGTAGAATTGAAGAAGATGAGCCGGCGGCCGAGGCACGACAACGCGACGAAGGCTGCTCGTTAACTGTATGTCCAGCAAAAAGTCTTGGGGTAGTCCTGACAGGTCAATGCCTATGAGCGAGCGTTTGTACTACCACGATTCGTTTTTGCGTGAGTTTGATGGCGAGATTGTCGAGGTCGTTCCCGCGTCCGCCATCAACGCGCGGCACGGCGTCATTCTTGATCGCACCGCCTTCTATCCCACCAGCGGAGGCCAGGTCTTTGACACCGGCTGGCTGGAAGCCGCGCCCGATGCGCGGTTCCGCGTGGCGCAGGTAGAGGAACGGGAAGACGGCCGAATTGTTCACTACCTGGAGGCCGAGCAGGCGCCGGAGAAGGGAATGCAAGTGCGCGGCAGGATCGACGATGCGCGTCGGCGCGATCACATGCAGCAGCATTCGGGCCAACACGTTTTATCGGCCGCCTTCGTCCGGCTCTTCAATATGCCGACCGTCTCGTTCCATATGGGGGAGGACGCCTGCTCCATCGATCTCGATACGGCCGTGCTGAAGCCCGAGCAGATTGAACAGGCCGAACAGTTGGCCAACCAGATCGTGCAGGAGAATCGGCCGGTCAGCGTCAAGTTTGTAAAGCAGGAGGAAGTCCCGTCCCTGGGACTGCGCAAAGTTCCCGTGGTGGATAAGGCGGAGCTGCGCTTGATTGACATTCAGGATTTCGATCTGACTGCCTGCGGCGGAACCCACGTCGAAGGCACCGGTCAGATTGGCAGTATCTTGCTGCGCAAGGCGGAGCGAGTGCGGCAAGGCTGGCGAGTGGAATTTGTGGCGGGCATGCGGTCGGTGCGAACCGCGCGCAAGGACTACTGCACGCTCACCGAGGCCGCCGGGCTGTTCTCGACCCACCTCTGGGAGGTGCCGCAGCAAATCCGCAAGCTGCTGGACGACGCGAAGGCGACCCGCAAGTCAGGCGAGCAGTTGCTCGAGCGGCTCAGTGAATTCGAGGCGGCGAAGATACTGGCGGAGATGGCCCCGGGCCAGGGACGGAAGATCGTGGCGCGGGTGTACCCGGATCGTGATGCGGCCGCGATCAAGCTGCTGGCCCAGAAACTCACCCGGCTCGAGCCGGGGGTCGTGGCCTTGCTCGGGGCCACCGCCGGCCAGCCTACGGCGGTGTTTGCGCAATCGACCGGAGGACCATTCGATATGGGCGCGCTGCTGAAAGAGACCCTGGCGACGCTGGGCGGCCGCGGCGGCGGAAGCAAAGACCTGGCGCAAGGCGGAGTTCCCCGCGACGAAGGTCTGGCCAAAGCGATTGCAGCAGTCGCCGCCCGGCTTGCCGCCTGACCCCGCACAGCCCCAACCCTCCTCGGCAAAAGCCGTGCTACAGTTCCCCCAGAGAGTATCTCGGTGGAATCGCGGCTCATTCTCGTCAACCTGCTGATCAAGCTGGGCGTCGCCGCAGCCGTGTCGGCTTCGCTGGTGCGGTCGCTCGAGTTCAAGAAGCTGCTGTTCCGCGAGGAACGGACCACCGAGCAGAAAATCTACCTCGCCCTCTGGTTCGGCCTGCCGATCTTTCTGGGCGTCTGGATCCGCTTTGCCCAGAAGAGCTTCTCCTCCGGCGACCTGTCGTTTGAAACCACCTTGCTTTTGGGAGTGATTGGAGGACGGCTCGCCGGGGTGTGTGGCGGCGCGCTGATCGCATTCCCGGCGCTGCTTCACGGCCAGTGGGCGACCATGCCCTTCAATATTCTGTGCGGCTTTATTGCTGGGCAACTACGCACCCTCGCCCCGGAGAAAGAGGAGATCTGGTCGTTCTCGCCGTTTATTGATCTGAGCATCTACCGCTGGATTCGCCGTAACCTGCCCAGGCCCCGGCTGTTCGACTGGCAGATCATGTTCTTCCTCACCATCGTCGCGCTGCGCTTCGTGCAGACCCAGATCGCGCGCTTCTTCCCCGGGACCACGTTCAGCTACGAAAGCACGAACTCGTGGGTCAATCTTGCCATCTACGCGACGTCGATCATCGTGATTGGCACCGAGCTGAAAATCTTCAACGGGGTGCGCATCCAGATCAAGTTGGAGGAGCAGGAGCGGCTGCTGCTCCACGCGCGCATGGAGGCGTTGCAGAACCAGATCAACCCTCATTTTCTGTTTAACACGCTGAATTCGGTCTCATCGCTGGTCCGTTTTGATCCCGATACGGCCCGCGAGTTGATCATCAAGCTGGCGACCATTCTGCGCCGGCTGCTGAGCAGCACGGATGCGTTTGTGCCCCTCAATGAGGAAGTGGAGTTCATCGACAACTACCTCGACATCGAGGTGGTACGCTTTGGACGCGACAAGCTGCACGTGGTGAAGGAACTGGAACCTGCTTCGCTCGAGGTGCTGGTGCCCAGCATGCTGCTCCAGCCGCTGGTGGAGAACTCGATCAAGCACGGCCTGTCGTCGAAGGTCGAGGGCGGAAGCATTTTCCTGCGGAGCCGGTTAACCAGCCGCGACGTGATCGTGGAAGTGGAGGATGACGGGATCGGCATGGCGCGTACCCCGGCGGCGCCGAAGGGCAATGGAACTGCGGCGCACAGCGGCATCGGCATGGCCAACATTGCCGAGCGGCTGAAAGTGCTCTACGGAACGGCGGCGCGCATGACCGTCGACAGCCAGCCCGGGAAGGGAACCCTGGTCCGCTTGCGCCTGCCGATCGTCAATGAAGATTCGGTGGTGCCGGCGGCGCTTTACGAACGCTCCAGCACGCGGCGGTAGAACTCTTCATACTGCGGAATTATCCTGCTCGAGCAGAAGCGGGCTTGCGCGACGCTGCGCGCTTTCTTCCGCATCTGCGCCAGTTCCCCGTCATCTGAGAGAAGCTCGATCGCGTATTGCGCCATCGTGTCGACATCGCCCACCTTGGCCAGATAGCCGCTCACTCCATGCTCGATGACTTCGGGAATGCCGCCGACATTGGTGGCGATGGGCACGACCTCGCACGCCATCGCTTCTAGTGCGGCCAGGCCAAAGGACTCGAGCTCGCTGGGCAGCAACATCACGTCGGCCAGCACCAGCTTGTCGCGAACCCGGTCCTGCTTGCCCAGGAAGAGCACGTCTTCGTGGATTCCCTTCTGCACCGCCAGCCACTCCGCCTTCGAACGGTCGGGGCCATCCCCGATCAGCATCAATTTCGAAGGAATTTTTTTCCGGACGCGCTCGAAGATCTCGATGGTGTCGGTGACGCGCTTCACCGGACGGAAGTTGGAAAGGTGCACCAGCAGGCGCTCCTGGGCGGGCGCGTATTCCTCCCGGCGCTTGAGCGCTTCCGGATCCCGAAAGTAGACGTCGCAATTGACGAAGTTGTACACCACCTCGATGGAGTTCTTGACCTCGAATTCCTTGACTGTTTTGTCTTTCAAGTATTGCGAGATGGCGGTGACGCCGTCACTCTGCTCGATGGAGTAGCGGGTGATGGGCAAATACGAGCGGTCGAGCCCGACCAGCGTGATATCGGTTCCGTGCAGGGTGGTAACGAAGGGCAAGCGGCGGTGCGACTTACTGGCCGCGGCCATCTGGCGGGCGAGCAGCGCGCTCACCGAGTGCGGAATCGCGTAGTGCACGTGCAACAGGTCGAGGTCATACCACTCGGCTACTTCCGCCATGCGCGTGGCCAGGGCCAGGTCGTAGGGCGGGTAGTCGAACAGCGGGTAACGGGAAACCTCGACCTCGTGGTAATGGATATTGGGCCGCGGTTCAGTCAGCCGGATGGGCTGCGCGTAAGAAATGAAATGAATCTCGTGCCCGCGGAGCGCCAGCTCCAACCCTAATTCCGTGGCCACCACTCCTGAACCGCCATAGGTTGGATAGCAGGTTATGCCAATCTTCATGCGGCGTCTCCGGGTCCTTGCTCGATTCGATGGAATCGAAGCGGGGCGGATTCAGTTTTTGGAAGGGTGAACCGCAACGCGCCAGGGGTGTTGTGTAGAACCTCGTCCAGCCTAGTCAACTCGCTTGAACGCGGTCGCCAGGAGCGGGTCGATCTTATCCAGATGGACTTGAAGAGCATTCTGGCGGTCGGGAGGAAGTCCGATGAACTCCACCCCCATGCCAACCCCCGGATCGCTGGTGCGTACCACGGCAGAAGTTGTCACGTGCTGGCTGTCCATCCAGAAATCGACTCGAAGCGTCGTGCCAATGGCCAGCGGCAAGATCGTTTCGACGTAGCAACCGGCTCCGCCAACATCGGTGGCATTGGCCCGCATGGGTGTGTTCACGCGCTCATCGCGAACCTGCAGTGGAAATGAGATGCGGTGGCGAGCGAACCGCCGGCGGTTGTGCGGCCCGCGCGCCGCTTCTTCATAGCCGCTGGGCAGCGCGCTTTTCCAGGGGCATTCCTGGTCGGAAATAATCTGGACGCCGGCCTGGATTTTCTGCAAACCGCCGGTGTCCATGACCCATACCACTTTGCAACGCGACTTGCGCTCGACATACTGCACGCCGATCACGTCGCCCACCTTCAATTCGTTGTCGAGACCGGACAGCAGGGCGCCCGAAATGCTGATGTTGCGTGCGTGGACCTGCTGATTGAACGGCCGTCCGCTGGCCGCCATGCCCCAGATTCGCACGCTCAAGTCGGTCGGCACGCGCGGGTCCGGTCGATTTTCACTCATAAAAACCTGCTGGGTCACAATGCCTTGGCATCATGATATCCCGGAGCTGAATTCCCGGTCCGTTACCGAAGTTACCTGCCGCGGCTCGAAACAGGACGATGGAATTATGCGCTTTGGTTCTCGCTCTGGCTATAAATCCTTGTAGGAAATCAGTTCAATCTGGGCCTGCTCGAGGAGGCGCTGCGTATCCGGCGACGTGAGCAGCCTGCGTTCCAACTCGCGCGATTCCAGCAGCCGGGTTCGCACCGCGCGCAGATCGTTGTCCAGATACCCGGGATGGCACACCAGTTCCCACGTTCCCTCGGGCATGTTCTTCAGCATCGCGGTCAGCACCTCTTGATCGAGGACGCCGGTTACGATGATGCCCAGCGTCCCGTCCGGTGTCTTCAGTCCGGACTTGGCGACCAGTTTGCGAAATGCCGGTTGCAAGCGGCGCAACGTTCGCGCCTGCGCGTACCGTTTCCATAAGTCACGGCGCCGGCGGAGCAGGCTGGCGGGCAGCGGCCGGGTAGGCTCGAAAGGATTGCGCAGGGCGCGCACGCCGCAGGTGCGCGCGGCGCGCAACAGCGGTCCCAAGATGGCCGGGAACACGTGCGCGTGCTTGTGGGTGTCGAAGTGCGTAATCGTTAGACCGGTCGCTTGCACCTTGCGGAATTGGGTGATGGCTTCAACCTCGACTTCGTCGGGATCGATGCGGCTCGTAACCACGCGCGCGGCTAGCTGACCAATGCGGCGCCGAAATTGCATCGTGCGTTGGGGAACCAGCGAGGGCAAGCGCGCGGGATCGAGCAGGGGTTCGCCATCGACCAGCACAACGTGGCAGCCCACCGCCAGCCGCGAGTGGTCGAGCGCCAAGTGAGTCGCCTCGGCAAATGCCGGTGCGCCCGCCATTAGCGTGGCCGAGGTCAGGCTGCCCGCAAGATGCGCTTCGATGATCGAGCGATTGATGCCGCTGGTAAGTCCAAAGTCGTCGGCATTAATAATGAGGCGGCGCACGAAAATGAGTCTAGCAGGAGGAACCAGGGAGCATGCAGTGCAGAGAATGATCCGTGAGCAGGACCGAGCCGCATGCCGGTTTGACCCTGCTTTCCGCGGTCGCGTATATTCAAGCAAGCACGCTTCCCGCGGGTCCCTCCTTCGATGGTTGAACCTGCTCCGCGCAAGCGAGGGGCGGTTAGCTCAGCTGGTTAGAGCGCCTGCCTTACAAGCAGGAGGTCGCAGGTTCGAGTCCTGCACTGCCCACCATCTCTTATCTGACCGAACCGACAGTTTCCACACTAAGTGCCGCTGCGATTGCATCGTAACTGCTCAGTTACTTCATGGTAGAGACGCGGCTTGCCGAGTCTGAGACGGGGCAAGCCCCGTCTCTACCCTCGTGCGTGGCAAACTGGATGGGAGTTTCGACGGACAACTCAGTTGCAACCGCCCACAGCTCTCACTCGCTGCGGGCCTCCGAATCCAGCCGATCGATGAACAAATAAAGCCCGGCGCACGCGACGAAGATGATGCCGGACACGATCGCTGCCGGCAGCGCCGTCTCGTGATAACCCGCCAGGTAGGTCTCTAAAGTCGCCGTGATCAGCCAGATTTGCACGATCAGCAGCAGCACAATCAGCGCCATGGCGCCGTCGATAGCGGTCAGGCCGCGCTTTTGTGAAGGAGTGGGCTGCTGTCTCACGCTACGCCTCCGTGCGGATCTGGATCCCGGTTGCCACTAACTCGCCGCCACGCTGCTCGAGCGTGATGCGGGGCAGCGGACGCCGCGGCGGTCCCTGCAGAACCGAGCCGTTGCGGATAGAAAAAGCTCCGTTGTGGCAGGGGCACTCGAGCCGGTTTTTCTCGCGCGAGTAGAAAACCGCGCAGGAAAGATGCGTGCACTTCTGGCTGTACGCCACGTAGTCGTTCTCGCCGGTCCTCACCAGGATGCACTGCTCGCCCGAATCTGGATAAGCAAACAACTTCACTCCGCCAACTGGAGTCTCAGCTGCGCCTTCAATGCGAGCGACCGGATAAACGGGGTGTCGCGAGAACCACGAGCGCACCAGGATCCATAGGTTGCCCACGAACATGGCCAGGCTGGTGAGCACCAGAAACTTCGAGAACTGGCGGCGGCTCACGTAGCGTTCATCGGCTGCGAAGACCGAGAACTCCTCATGCCATAAGGGCTCCGAGCTAGGCCGGCAAAAAAGCTTCACGTTCGCCCTCCCATGTGTAGTCGGCTACGTCAATCGAGATGGATTCCTGATTTTCAGGAGCCATCATGAAAACCTTGGTAGTAACTCGCTGGTTGCCAAAGTAGAAGATATTGGTCGGCTTCTCGCGCCGGTGCGCAATGTCTTCCGGCCGTACATAGGCCAGCGCCTGGCTCGGGCAGACGGTGGCGCACATGGGCCGCTTGCCCACCGCGGTGCGGTCGTAGCACATGTCGCACTTCAGCATCTGGTCGTATTCGGGAACGATCTTCGGGATCCCGAACGGGCAGGCCAGAACGCAGTTCTGGCAGGCGATGCAGCGCGGCTTGAGCGAAGAATGCACAATGCCGTCTTCGCCCTTCTTGATGGCATCGGCGGGGCAGACTTCGGCGCAGGTCGGATCGTCGCAGTGCCAGCACACATAGGCCGCAGTCGCGATGGTTTCTTCGCGATCGATGAAATCGAAGTTGATCATGGAATGGCCGCGGTGCGTCTCGCACTCCTCGCAAGCGCGCACGCACGATTGGCAGCCGATGCAGCGCGAGGGATCGAGATAGAACTCGTATCCGAACATCAGCGACGCTCCTTCGCGCTGGCAGGTTGCTGGGCGACCGCACGAGCTTGCTCGCTGGCACGCCGCAGCCACCACTCGGGCGGCGCATCCGCTCGCCGAATCCGGCACGCGGAAACCTTGAATTCGGGAATCTTGCTGTGCGGATCGAGCGTGCGATGCGTCAGCCGGTTCGCGCTGCGCTCGGTGGGCCAGTGATAGGGAATGAAGACCGTGTCGGGGCGGATCGTCTTCACCACCATGGCCTGGACCGTGATCTCGCTGCGGCGGGTGGTGACGGTCACCCAATCCTTGTCCTTAATATTGTGGGTTGCGGCCAGACGCGGATGGATTTCCACCCGCGGCTCGGGATACTGCTCCACCAGTTCTCCGATGCGGCGTGTCTGCGTGCCCGAGAGATATTGGCTGACCACGCGGCCGGTGGTCAGGTAAATCGGAAAGTCCCCATCGACCGGATCTCCGCTCGGGCGCCATGCGGTAGCTGCGAACCGGCATTTGCCGTCAGGATGGAACGACTTTCCTCCTTCCATCAAGCGCGGTGTTCCGGGATGTTCGGGCGTCGGGCAGGGCCAGAAAACGCCCATCTGCAGATCGACTTTTTCGTAGGAGATGCCGTAGTAGTCGGCGATTCCGCCACGCGACGCTTCGCGCAACTCCTCCAGAATTTCACGCGGCGAGCGGTACGGGAAGTATTGGCCCTTGCCCAGCCGCCCGGCCAGATCGCAGAGAATGTCGCAGTCGCCCCGGGCATTGGCGGGCGGGTCGACGGCCTTCTGGATGTGAACCACGCGGCCTTCGGCCGTGCAGCCCAGGCCTTCCTCTTCTTCCTGCAAGCTCCCGGCCAGGACGACGTCGGCAAAGCGCGCCGTCTCCGATAAGAAAAAGTCGATGATGCCCAGGAACTCGAGCTTCTCCAGCGCCTCGCGCGTGTAGTTTGCATCCGGCAGCGAGACCGCGGGGTTGAAGCACAGCGAGAGCAGGCCTTTGATTTCGCCGCGATGGATCGCCTCCATGATCTCAACCGCGGAAAGGCCTTTCTGCGGCATCTCCTCGACCGGGATTCCCCAAACCTGGGCAACGTGGCGGCGCGCCTCGGGATCGTCGATGGAGCGCTGTCCGGGCAGTTGATCGCATTTCTGGCCGTGCTCGCGGCCGCCCTGTCCATTGCCCTGGCCGGTGATCATCGCGCAACCGGCGCCCTCGCGCCCGATGTTGCCGGTCGCGAGGCAAAGGTTGATCACCGCGGTGCAGTTCTCGACCCCTTTGGAGTGATGTTCCAGGCCGCGAGCGTGCAGCGCAATCGCGCGGTCCGCCTCTCCAAACCAGTGCGCGGCTTTCTCGATCGCGTCGGGTGGAACCCCCGTCATCTCGGCAGCTTTTTGCGGGTTGTACGGCTTGACCGAGTCGGCGACAGCCTCGAAACCTGTCGTGTGCTCCTGGATGAACTCGCGGTCCTCCAACCCATCGCGCAGCACGACGTGGAGCAGGCCCATCAAAAGTGCGAGATCGGTGCCGGGACGAACCGGCAGGTAGAGATCGGCGTTGCGAGCGATCGGAGTAAAACGCGGATCCGCGATGATCAGACGCCCACCGTTGTCCCGGCAGCGCCACACATAGTCGGTGGTGATCGGAGCGCACTCGCCAACGTTGGCGCCAATGATCAGCAAGACTTGTGCTTTGGGAATGTCGCTCCACGGCATGGGGCTGCGGTCCACGCCGAATGCGGGCTTGTAGGCGTGACCGGCAGAGACCATGCAAAGGCGCCCGTTGTAATCCACGTGGCGCGTGCCCAGGGCGACGCGCGCGAACTTGCCTACCAGGTACGACTTTTCCGTGCTCAGCGAAGCTCCGCCGTACACGGCGACCGCGTCCTTGCCGTACTTCTCCTGAATCTCGCGCAGCCGGCGCGCCGTGAATGACAGCGACTCTTCCCACGTGGACTTGCGGAATCCGCTGTCGGAGCGCATCAGGGGATCGAGCAGGCGGTCGGGGTGATTGCTCTGCAGATAGCGTTTCACCCCCTTGGGGCAAAGCATGCCGTGGTTGAAAGGAAACTCTTCCCACGGTTCGAATCCGATTACCTGGTTGCTGCGGACCTTGAGCTGAATGCCGCACTGCTGGCCGCAGAAGCAACAGTGGGTCTTCACCAATGAGTAAGGATGAGTCGATTCCTGATGCCAGCCGCCGACTGGAGCATAGTTCAGGTGAGGGCCGTACTGGCGCGCGAGTTCCTCAAGCGGGATGCTGGGCTTAGCCACGGGCCTGCTCCTTCACCCGCAGTTGGGCATTGGAAAGTGTGATGCGCTTGCAAGCCGGACAAAGCTCCTGCCAGTAGCTCGCCTTGCCGGGGACGCGGTAGTCAAAACCCAACTGCGGCAGGATGTGCCGAAGATCGTCGATGTGCATGCGCGAGGCGAAGCGCTGCCCGCAGCGGGCGCAAAGCGCGCCGGCATCCGACTCCCCCGCCTGCTGGTAGAGTTTCACGCCTAACTGCGCGGGCCGCTGGAAGATATGAAAGAACTTGCCAAAGGGCAGGTAGAGCAGGGCAGCGATCACGACAATGGCGTGGATGATTGCCAGGAAGCTGTAGAACTCGCCCCGCAGCCATTCCTGCGACGCCGTCAGCGCAAGGCCGGTGATGGAGATCGCGAAGAGCAGAATGATGGGCAGAAAGTCCATGGCGAAGGTCTGCACCGCTTGCGCACCGCTGTCCCGCAAGCGTCGCCACAAAGACAATGAGATTCCGGCAAGCACGAGGATGGCAGCAATGTCGAGTCCGTGGTAGAGAAGCTGGCCGAGCGCGGACTTCGCTCCAAAACGCAACACAGGGAATCCGTACACGTACGTCACATAGGTCATCTGGTCATTGGGCAAGGTGCTGAACGAAATCCAGCCGAAGACCAGGGGAAACGTGATCAGCACCGCCAGGATGCAGCCCCAGAAAATCAGTTGATGCATCGACCAGCGCAGCTTCGAACGATGACGGATGAAGGTTTGTCCAGCCAGGTATTTTGCCGTCAGCCCAACCACCCGGGCGAGGCTTGGGGCAATTCCTCGTTCACGGAACAGCTGCCAGCCGCGCTCCCAATAGACGCGTGTAGGTGGTTTGCGAATCCAGACGTTGTAGTGGTAGACCACGCCCCAGGTGGCGAAGATGATGGCGAACGTGTAGGCCACCAGCGCCGGATCGAAATTCTCAAGATTTCTCGATCCCACTACAATCGCGGCTACCAGCAGCCCAGTCCAGACCGTTGCCCAAGTGCCCGCGCGGATGCGGTCGGCGGTGCGGGTGAGCTCGGCAGGCAGTAGGTCTTCGAGCTTCTCCTGGCCGGGCACGAAGAACTTGCTGTTGATCCGCCACATGACCAGCGAAGTGATCGCCAGCAGGACAAAGCCGGGCCAGAATGCTCCGAAGTGGTCTCCGAAAAAACCCAACAGCAGGGGAGGGAAGAATCCGCCTAGGCCGCCCAACGCTCCGACCAGCCCGGTTACGGTTCCGACTTCCGTCGGGAAGTATTGCGGCACCAGCTTGAATACCGCGCCGTTGCCCAGACCCAGTAACGTCGCGCAGCCCAAGGCTCCTACCGTGAAGGGCAGCATGGCGGGCCAGATCATCAGCAGCGCAAACGGCACCACTGCCAGGAATACCGTGGAGAGTACTCGCGCGCCGCCAATTTTGTCGGAGAGCCATCCGCCCAGCGGACGCGCCGCCGTCGCCAGAACCACGAACCCCGCGGTTCGGAAGCCCGCATCGACCAGCTTCAACCCAAATTCGGTGCGCAACAAACTCGGCAAGTAAATGGAGAACGCGACAAAACCGCCGAAGGTGAGGAAATAGAATGCCGACAAAGCCCAGGACAGCCGTTCGCGCCGCAGCACCCCGAACATCTCGCGCGTAGTTTTCGGGCACACCGTATCCTGCGGATTGCGGGCCAGAAGCCCGAAGACGATGGCCCACACCACCAGCGCTACCGCCACTACGAAGAACACATTCTTCCAGCCAAAGATTCCCGCCAGCAAAGGACCGCCGAACACTGCTGCGGACTGCCCGATGTTTCCGACGCCGTAGACGCCGACGGCGGTGCCTTGGCGCTCCGGAGGGTACCAGCGCGAGACAAAGCCCACCCCGATGGCAAACGAAGAACCGGCCAGCCCGAGAAAGAATGCGACCACCAGGAGGATTTGGTAACTGCCGGCCAGGGCGGTCAGAACCGTAGGTACCGCAACCACGACCATTAGTACGGTGAAGATCGCGCGGCCACCGAACCGGTCGGCCAGCATACCCATGGGAATGCGCGCCAGCGATCCCAGCAACACCGGCACCGCCACCAGGAATGCACTCTGGGTTCCGCTCAAATGAAACATGTCGCGGAACGTGGGAGCGAATGCGCTGATCAGCCCCCAGTCGGCGAAGCACACGGCAAAAGACAGGGTGGCGAGAGCCAGATTCCGCGCCGGTTTGGAAGAGGAGGGTGTGCTCACCGGAATCGCACTCACCGAACACAGTAGGATTCAGGTTTAGGTTGAGGTGCGGCGTGCCCGGCACCAATTCGACACTTCAATATAGCACCGCGATGCCGGCCATGCGGGCGGACGGGCAGATTGGCACTTCTTGCACTAACCAGGTTTCTAGTAGCCGGAAAACTCTTCGCTGCGGATGTCGTCCTCGTCAACGGTGGCGTCCACCAGCATCTGGCGCATGGCAACCACCATTCCGGGCGGTCCGGCGATGTAGTAAATCGGGCCATGAAGGTCGGGCAGGTACTCGGACAACATTTGCCGGTTAATGAGGGAAGTCTGTCCTTTCCAGGGTCGCTGCGATTTGGCCATCTCCGTCATGGTGGGGACGAGCTGGAAGTGCTGATTGGTTTCTTCCAATTGTCGCAGGTCGTCGAGAAAAGCCGCATCCTCGGGCCGGCGGTTCGAGTAGAAGAGATAGAGTTTGTGCGTGAGCTTGTCGTGCGCGGCCTGGCGAAGCATGCTGAAAAACGGAGTGATGCCAATTCCTCCGGCAAGGAATGCCGCCGGTTTCAGCGGATTCTTGTGCAGGGTGAAGGAGCCCATGGGACCCTCTACTTTGACTTGTTTTGGAGGGGCCGACTTGAGCACGCGCTTGAAGGCCGTGTCGCGCAATCGAGTGGCGAACGCGAGGTGATCTTCAAAGGGCGCGCTGATGATGGAGAACGAGCGGATGTTGCCCTCCATATCGGTCTCGGGAGGGTTGGGCAGGGTCACATCCATGTACTGGCCCGGAGTGAACTGGAACTCGTTTGGTTTTTCGAAATAGAAGGCCATGGTGTCTTCGGCGACCGGCTCGCGATGCCTCAGGGTGAGCATGTAGGTCGCGGATACATTGGCGGGCATTGGACCTCCTCGCAGGGCAGGTGGGATCTGCCTAGCAGTGAGATGCTTTTTTAGGACGCTCGGCGCCAAAAGCTAAGTCACTCCGGCACTGCGGTCGCAAGCACATGGGTGACGATATCGCGCGGGGAGAGCTCGCGGCAGAGAGCGCTGAGAGGATTCGCAAGGTCGAGTCGTTCTTTGGCGGCTATAATTTTTGACGGTGGAGTGCTTCCCCAATTTAGAGGGAAGCTGTTACGATAGTGCGTACTGACAAATAGCCGCAGTCCTGGTTGGCGGTCTATTTCGCGGTTTGTGTCCGGCTTGCGGATTGTAGGTTTCTGCCGGAGGCACCTTCACAAATCGCGCAAGGCACACAAATCCTGGCGATTGCAGATCGCGCTGATTTGGCAAGTGGGGACGTAGTTCAGTTGGTTAGAACGCTGCCCTGTCACGGCAGAGGCCGCGGGTTCGAGTCCCGTCGTCCCCGCCATTCCTTTGAGGTAGCTGCAGGAATCGGCAGTCTTGCTTTGGTCCATCGTTGAGTCCCCGCCGCACTCGTTTGCTTTGAGCTTCTCCGTTCTCCTGCATTCCAACCTGGTTCGAACGTGACTCGACGGTTGGCAGCGGGCAGAGGTCTTCGCACCGCTTTTGCGTCCTTGCTGTTTCGTGTCAGCGAGGTTGTATAAAGATGCGTCAGCGGCTTGCAGGCAGCCAACCCCGGCACTCAAACAGAAGAAGCCGAAATTTCCCGGGCGATTTGTAGAATTCTGGTCTGGTGGTTCGTCGTTAGAGTGAAGCGGGGGAACTCGAGGACTTTCCTTGATGCTGTGGTTGGCGGAGACATCGGGAAGAGACGCGCTCTTTGCAAGGCCAACGGCTCAAGCCGCTCGATGCCCGGACACACCTTCACGGAAAATGCTCTGTCCTGCTGAAGATCAATTTTAGGAGACGACATGCCGCAATTTCTGGTTAGTGGTTACCTTCCCGACAATTTTGACCCGTCCGCGCAGGACGAAGCGATGGTGGAGGAGATTCACGCGCTCAATCGCGACATGATCGCGGCGGGCGTCAGGAAGTTTGCCTGCGGCTTGGGCAAGTCCAAGTCACTGCGGGCGCAGGCCAACGGCGAGGTGGTCGTCACCGACGGGCCGTACCTGGAGGCGAAGGAACACGTGGGCGGTTTTTGGATACTGGAAACCAAAGATATGGACGACGCGGTGGCGTGGGCGCGCAAGGCGGCCAAAGCGTGCCGGGCGTCGGGCGAGGTGCGAGAGATTTTCTTCATGCCGGCGCCCGAAAAGGACTGAGCGGGAGGGCAGCAGCCAACGGGCGCTGCCTCGCCGGTTGAAATGTTCCCGCGGGAACATATCGTCATGGCGAGAAAGGGTATACGATTGTGTCATGACGGCTAAGGCGAAGAAAGCAAAGCGGCGAAAGGGGCGGCCGCGGCCGGGGAAAGGGATCGAGCTGCGCGCCTCGGTGGAGGACGACTGGTTGTTTCTGGCGGAGGAGGAGGGAGGCGCAGAGGCGCGCTGGAACCGTCCGCGGAAACGGAGGATTTCGTTGCGCGTGGATACCGAAGTGGTGGACTGGTTCAAGTCCAAAGGACCGGGTTACCAGACGCGCATCAACCGGGTATTGAGGAGAGTCATGATGGAGGGTAAGAAGCGGGCGGGGGAAAGGTAGGGGGATTGGGCCCCCGACAGTCGGGGTTGCCCAATTGTGCTCGATTGTTGCGTTCCTCGAAAGATCGGTGAATGTCCGGTCTGTCCCCGCATTTGTTGAAAGATCGGTGAACGTCCCGTCTGTCCCCGCATTTGTTTGCCCCCGCATTTGTTGTCAGACTTCCGCCCGGAAAGTCTTGCCCAGTTCTGGTCCAAGTCCGAAATAGTGGCGGAAGTTGTAAATGAGAGGTTGCCAGTTCTCAGGATTCACGTGGTTCTCGCCGAGGACGAAGTCGCTGCGAACGTGCACTTTGAGTACACGGACTTCGACCGCGGCTCCGCGGCCGAGCTTCTCCAATCGTTGCTCTCCGTTTAGCACGACAATCTGGCTTACCGAGGCTTCCAGTTGCACCGGGCACTCTTTCACACGCGGCGCCCTGACGGATTCGCTTGCCAACGGTGTGAGACCTGACGCGGCGAATTTGTCTGATTCGAACCGGAACTTTGTCGATTTCTCGAGGGGAACCGGATTCTTCCCTGTAAGGGGTGCCAAGCGTTCCACGGACTCCCAAAGGTCAGGAGCTGGAACGTTGATAACACAGTCCTTGTTCAACTGGAAATTCTCAAACGTTTGGGTGTCGCAGAGCAGGCCGAGTACCATCGTCCAACCCAAACCCCAGAACGACGAAATGGGCGCGAGGTTCGGACTCCCGTTCGGGTTGATGGAACTGATGATCGCAACCGGGTTGCCAAAATACAAAATGCTGGGCGTGATTGTCTTGAAGTCGACTACGGAATGCGTGGTTAATTTCGGTCGCATAAAAACTTTAGATTAAGTGGCGAGGACTCAGGATGTTTCACTTTTTACTGAAGCATCCGGGAAACCCGGTAGGCTTCTGCTTATCAAGCTCGGGAGCCTTCGTGATTGAGTACCAACTTCATCGAACCCCAATGCATCACAAACGAGCCAGTTTGTGGCGCGAGGCATATGAATTCATCCCGGACAATCGAACAAACGAAAATGGCGGGTGCGGAAATTCCTGGATACAACTACGGCGCACCGAGCGTCGCCCGATCGCCGATAACCACGCAGGAATTCGAACTCCTCAAGCAGACCGCTGGCTTTACGAATGAAGATGTTCACTGGCTGCGAGTTGCAGGGGACGCTTTGCTTTTTGGAGCGTAGTGACATGGACAAGAGTGGAGTACTTTTTCAAATAGCGATTCTTCTTTACCCAGGATTAAGTGCGCTTGATGCGGTGGGACCGTATGAAGTATTTTCGCGAATGCCGAACGCAGAAATACGGTTTGTGGGCAAAGAAACAGGACCGCTGATGACAGAAGGGGGTGTCCTTTTTCTGGGCGTCACGCATACTCTAGCCGAAACTCCCTCGCCGGATTTGGTGTTCGTGCCAGGAGGCACGACCACACCCGGCCAAATGCTGGATGACGAAGTCCTGGATTGGTTGCGCAAGGTACATGAGACGAGCACTTGGACCGCCTCGGACTGCACCGGTTCTTTGATTTTGGCGGCCGCGGGGATCCTGAAAGGTTTGCCGGCCACGACCCACTGGATCAAAATGGGCGTGCTTAAGTCGATGGGCTCCAAGCCTGAGCCGAACCAGCGCATCGTGCGTTCTGGAAAGATTGTTACCGCTGCCGGGGTATCGGCGGGCATCGACCTCGCACTTTGGCTGGCAGGGGAGATTGCAGGTCGACAGCGGGCAGAGGCAATCCAACTTTATATCGAATACGATCCGCAACCGCCGTTCAATACTGGTCACGTGTCCAAGGCTTCCAAGGAGACGCAGAAGCTTGCGAAAGAGATGATGGACCAAGCGATACCTGCCGACCAGCGTCGCCTCGTCCCCAAAATTGCGTGGCGACGCTTCGTGGACAGAGTCCGGACAGGGACGTAGAGTCCGAGGCTTGAATCAATAAGCTCTCGGGAGTGATTACCGACACCATAAAAGCCCATCGCACCACAGGAACACAGCTTTCCAGGCGAGGGAGCAATCGTGAATTCGTCCCTAGGGCTCAGTGAGGCGGCGTCTCTACAGACCCTACTCATTCGCAGCAAACGCGAATGAATGGGGCACCCTCATTTACGTGCGCCATTCCGTCCCTGCGCTTTTAATCGAGGGGCATCCTAGATTACCTGGGCCGCCCGCCAACGGTATTGTTGTCCCTATGTTGCAGGAGTATGAAGCCTGCAGCCTCCGCCTTTTCGTGATCCGTCGTCTGTCTAAGGACGTGTCCGAGTTCGTGGGCCGCAACACGAGGACTGAAGTTCGAGCCGTTGAAATAGGTATGATGAGCTTTCAAGTTCGTGAAGGCGGTATTTGTCTTTCCCAGGCCATCGATTCGACGTAGCAGGTTGTCCCAAACAATGGGTGAACACACAACTACGAAGGTCCAGTCATCGGGAATCGGTAGAGTGTTCAACGTCTGCCGGATAGGAAGGAACTCGGCCTTGCAGTTTTCTGCAGTGCCGCCCAAGAGCAAGATTCGCGACTTGGCTTCGACGGTCTGCGCCACAGATAAAATGACGAAAGCCGACAGGATCAGCGTACGCATAAGTTGCCGAAAAAACCGTTTCGGACGGCTGTCTCGGTTGAGCCAACTTTCGCGCTCTCGTTAATCTCCACAACAAGCACATCGTTAGTTTTTTATGAGTATTCAATGAGAAGCTATGTGACTGGAAATAAGGGCGATAGCTAGAGACATGGTTCAGGCTTGAAGTCGGCTTAGAAATGCGATAAAAGTGCCCAACCAACCGCTTGGGGTATGGGGTGTGCGCGCTTCACGATTGTCAATCCGGTTTGGTGCTTTTGTCCTCGATCTGGATACCGGAGAGCTGAAAAGAAGTGGAGTGAACGTTAGGCTCGCTCCCCAGCCCTCAAAGGTGCTAGTTCTGTTGGTCAAGCGTACGGGTCAGCTTGTCACGAGGGAGGAAATTCGAGGTCACATCTGGGCGAATGACATCTTTGTCGATTTCGACAAAGGGTTGAACTTCTGCATCAAGCAGATTCGAGCCGCGCTGCGCGATGACGCCGACCGGCCAAGGTATATTGAGACCATTCCCCGCCGCGGATATCGATTCATAGCGCCGATCGAAAAAATCGAATCAGAAGACTCAGACATCCTTGAGCTGCACAAAGGCCAATCCACTGATCTTGTTGAACATGTAAGGAATGAAGCTACTGCCTGGTTACAACGTGCCCGCACATCCGTTCTGCTCGCAGTTGCCGCATCTCTTCTGCTTTTAGTGTCCGGCTCGTCTCGGCGAGTTAGGACAGTGCACTTCTCAAACCCCGGTTGGATGATCATAGGTGCCTTCGAGAATAAGACTGGCGAATCGATCTTCGACGGCACCGTCGAATCAGCCTTACAGCGAGAGCTCTCCGAATCGCAGTTTGTAAGCATCGTCCCTGCAGAACGGGTCGAGGATGCCCTCTGGCTCATGAAAAAGAACAAACACGCGCGCCTTGAACCGGAGGTTGCTCGTGAGGTTGCTTTGCGCGATGGCAACACAGCGCTGATTCTGACGGGTCGGGTCGAGAAATTGGGACATACCTACGTTGTGAGTGCATCACTGACGGAGCCGGCCAGCGGATTGCTAATACGGAGTTTGAGCGAAGAAGCAGGGAGTGAGGATGCCATCTTGACATCAGTGCACCGGCTCGCCAAGCGCGTAAGTGACTCAGTTGGCGAAACTGACACGCTTTCGCTCAGAAATAGAGGAGTTCTCGAGAAGGCAACAACGCCGTCTTTGCATGCGCTCCAGTTCTACTCAAAGGGAATTGCCTTCATCAATGAGGATGACTGGGCTACGGGAACAGAGATGCTCAATCGCGCTGTTGAGGAAGATCCAAACTTCGCCTCAGCGCACGTCTATTTGGCGCATTGCTACGCTGAGGCCGGCAAAGCAAAAGAGGCGCAGTTACATTTCGACAGAGCTTTCCAGCTCGCTACCAATACAACAGATCGTGAGCGGTACTTCATTCTCGGAAGCTACTACTCATTCAAGGGCGATTCCGCACAGGCCATCGATGCTTATCAGGTGCTCGTGCAGCTTTATCCCGATGACTTTTGGGGCATCAACAATCTCGCAGTTGAGTTGCGGCGCGCCGGACGGATGGAGGATGCGGAGCCGTATCTTGTCAGACGCGCTGAATTAAGGCCGAACGCACTTGATCTCAATGCCGCTGCATGGTGGGCCCTGTCCAGTTCGGGGCATGACCCGGCCAGAGCTCAGGACCTCCTGGATCGCATCAAGGCGCTCCTAAACGAAAGCGGTTCGAGCGAACGCTTCCCAGATCTCTGGACGCAGTTGCAGTTCCTGACTGCGGATCAATATTTGCGCCAGGGAGACGCGCCGCAAGCACTCCAGGAGTTGGATCGTGTCGCCGCCAAGCTTCAAAGCGCCTCGGGGGACGCCCACGCGTTGTTTTTGGATGAACTCGGGTCCCGTTATTTCGCCCTGGGCCGGTTGCACGACGCGGAACGATACTTCCGCCAAATGCCCGAGGAGTCACAACATTTGGATTTAAGCGGACTGGCAGAAGCTCGAGGCGACCATAAGACATTCCGAAGAGAGTTGCTGGCGCAGTTTGCGTCTGGTAAAGGGCTAGGGCCGGGCACTGCGGCTCGACTAGCTCGTGAAGGATTCCTTTCTCAAGCGGAGAAAATACTCAACGCTCCTTTGATGGCTCGGGCACGGCCATCATCTCGGGTCCAAGCCGCCAGGGGTGAACTGATCTTCGCGCGCGGGCACCGGCGAGAAGGACTGCAAGAGATACGCGCCGCGTGGCACTCGCTTCGCTCGGCTCGGAACGATGAATCGCTGATGGTTTCGGAACATCTCTCCGATGCTTTGGTCAAAACCGGCAATACGGCCGAAGCTGTCGAAGTATTGGAGCAAGAGTTAGCGGATAAGCATGATCTACTCGCACTTTACGACATTTCCGGCTGTGAACGACGACTTGTCACACTCTATCGAAATCTAGGCCGAGAAGAGGATGCCCGGGCAATGGAGTTCAAGATACGCGAGCAATTCTCGGTTGCGGATGCGGATCATCCAATGCTGACAGCTCTGAAAACGTCGAGCACGACCGCCGCAGTTCCTTAGTGCACATCGTTCACGACATAACCAGGTTCGGAAAGCGGGAGCGCGGCCCGTTGTGGTTGGGGATCCCAACTTCCCGCCCCGCCGCGCCGGAGCTTGATCGAAACCGCTAACACTGAAACAGTGTGAGTCTTTTCAGGCACGCCCACCTAGGAGAAAACTTGATGACAGACGGAACGGGTACCCAAGTGTTTTCGACCTAAGAACTTGGTGAACTTCCGTTTACCCCCAAGGTTTCTCGATTGACCCTGACAAGGATGGGCCAGTCTCCAACCTCATTGACGGCGATCGTGGGGGTGAACGGCTTTCTGCCCAGGGGGACGGGGTGGACCATGCTGGTGTTCTTTGACGGCTTGTAGGATTTCGGTCTGGCCGTTCGTCGTAATAGTGAAGGCTGGGCAGAGAACCCCGCTTGAAGGTCCATCCCAGGAGAAGATATGCCGCAATACCTAGTTGCTATTCAACATCCGGAGAATTACGACCCGTCGCTGGAAGGGGAGGCGATGATTCGCGATATCAGCGCGCTCAACCAAGAGATGGATGCCGCGGGGGCGCGGTTCTTTGCGGGCGGGCTGGAATCGGCGAGCCAAGCGAAGTCGCTGCGCAGGCAGGCGGACGGCAAGGTGGTTATCACCGACGGACCCTACCTGGAAGCCAAGGAACACATTGGCTTGTTCTGGATTGTCGAGTGCGCCGACATGGAGGAAGCGCTGGCGTGGGGACGCAAAGCCGTTGTTGCCTGCAGGGTGCCGGTTGAGGTGCGGGCGTTTCTCAGGGTCCGGCCGAATCGGAAATAGTTTGAGCGGTTTTGGAAATAGTGTGGTGGGCACACAGCCGTGTGCCTCAGCGAGTGAAGCCGCGGATTGGCTGGGTCTTAAATCGCAGCGCTGAACCGCTGCGCCAGCCGAAATCGGATCAGAGCAAGACCCAGGATCGCACCAAAAGCGGGACTACCGCAAAACCGAAACTGGCTTAGCCAAGGAGACTGGCAATGAGAAGGCTCAGAATTTTCGACCATATTTCGCTGGATGGGGTGATCCAGCACTCCGCTGATGAGAACGGGTTCCCATACAGCGATTGGAGTGTGCCCTATCGCACGCCGAGGCGCTGCAGGGGGCGGGAGTGCTGCTTGCGCGGGATGGCGTGATTCTTCTGCGTCCGGAGCGCGTGTTTCGCGGGCGGACGGTAAGGCGACGGTGATGACGGGCCGCTTGCCGAGGGGAAGAAGTCATCGGTGGTTCGAGGACCATCGGTCCACTCGAGCGAAGCGGCCATTGAATGGGCTAAGCGCGCACCGATGTCGAACAACGGGGTGATCGGAGCCCGCCGGATTCTGGGGACGCCCGACTCCCCGAGGACGTTCGAAAAGCGGCGGCAGGCTACGAGCACCGGAACGTCGTATCCTAGGCTGCATGAGGGATGTGGCCGGGACGATCGAGGCGGTGTGGAAGATCGAGTCTACGCGGCTCATTGCTGCGATTGCGCGCGTCACCCGCGATATCGGCGTTGCCGAGGAACTCGCCCAGGACGCGCTGGTCACGGCGCTGGAGCGGTGGCCGGAAGAAGGTATCCCCGAAAATCCCGCTGCCTGGCTGATGACCGCGGCGAAGCGGCGCGCGATCGATGGTCTGCGCCGTGGGCAGATGCTGGTACAGAAGCACGAAGAGGCCGCTCGGGAGCTCCAGGTGCAACAGCAGCGGCTTGGAGAGGCGATGGACCGGGCGCTGGACCAGGTGATCGACGATGACGTGCTCCGGCTTATTTTTACCGCGTGCCACCCGGTGCTGGCGGTGGAAGGGCGGATCGCGCTCACGCTGCGGCTGATCGGTGGCCTGACCACGGGGGAGATCGCCCGCGCCTTCCTGGTGCCGGAGAAAACCATGGGACAGCGGATCTTTCGCGCCAAGAAGACTCTCTCGGAAGCGCATGTTCCCTTTGAGACGCCGCGCGGGGACGAGTTGCGCCGCCGGGTGGAGTCCGTCGTCCTAGTGGTTTACCTGATCTTTAATGAGGGATACACCGCGACCAGTGGAGAGGAGTGGATGCGGGCGGCACTGTGCGACGAGGCGCTGCGGCTGGGACGCATGCTGGCGCAACTTCTTCCCGGCGAGTCTGAAGTACACGCGCTTCTGGCGGTGATGGAGCTCAATGCGTCGCGCACGGCGGCCCGCCGGGGAAGTAACGGGGAGGCGGTCTTGTTGCCGGACCAGGACCGCTTGCTGTGGGACCACGCGCAGATTCAGCGGGGAATGGCTGCACTCGAAAACGCGCAACGACTCGGTGGCGGCGCGAAGCCCTATGCTTTGCAGGCGGCGATTGCCGCCTGTCACATGCGCGCTCGGACCGCAGAAGAGACCGACTGGAAGCGAATCGTTCTTCTCTATGACGCTCTGATGCAAGCCTCGCCATCTCCCATCGTGGGGCTGAATCGAGCGGTCGCGGTGGGGATGGCGCAAGGCCCGGCTGCCGGGCTTGCCGCACTCGATGCCATCGCCACGCCCGGCGCTGACTCTGTGCTCGCTGGCTATCATCTGCTTCATAGTGTGCGCGGAGACCTGCTGGCCAAAATGGGCAGGTTTCCTGAGGCGCGCGGGGAGATTGAGCGGGCCATTGCCCTGACGCAAAACCTGCGGGAACAGGAATTGCTGATGGAGAGACTGAAGCAGATGGATGAGGCGGCGTCGTCAAGTTAGGTACGGCTCAGTGCCGGGAAACGCGCTTATCGCGATCCGATTCCGCAAATCTGACGACTGCACGGGGCGTGGCCCTCATCGTCTATTCCTTCCGCAGGGTGTGAAATCACAGAGCGCCAAGACATGCTCGTGGCGGCGGTCCGCGCACCCTGCGGAAGCTCTCGGGAAGCTTTACTGCGACGGCTCGAAAGGCGTAAGCGGTGTCCTTCCTTTAGCTGGCTTTTTCTTCTTCCTCCCGCCTGCGAATGGCGGCTGCTTGAGGATCGGTAAGGATATCGACCCACTTGGGGTGAGGGGTAGGCTCGGCGGCGTAGTTGTCGTGCCAGTTCCACCACTTGTAAGGCGGAGTCTGGGGATAACCCTCGGGCGAATCCTCCCAAGTTTCCTGACGGCCGAGGGGCGTGAGGTCGAGGTAGCTCCAGGTGGTTCCCATGGCCTCGTCGCCGCGGCTGTTGATGAAGTATGTGCGGAACACGCGGTCGCCGTCGCGAAAGAAGACATTGTGACCGTGCCATTCATCAACGCCGAAGTCCTTGTCGAAGCTGTCGGTGAGAGTGTACCAGGGCATCTCCCAGCCCATGCGAGCCTTCAGCCGGGCGATATCCGGCTGCGGCGCCCGTGAGGCCCAGGCCAGGGTGGTATCGCGAGCGTTCAGATGGGCCAGGTGAGCGACTTGATCGGCGCCCAGGGAGCAGCCGCGACAGGCGTGCTCGGGCCAGCCGAATACGCCGGGCTCGAAGAAAGCGCGATAGAGGACCAACTGCCGGCGGCCCTCGAACAGGTCGAGCAGGCTCACTTTTCCTTTGGGGCCGACGAACTCATATTTGTTCTCGACCAGCATCCACGGCATGCGTCGACGCTCGGCGGCCAGCGCATCGCGGGAGCGGGTCAAGGCCTTCTCTTTTGCGAGGAGTTGCTGTCGCGCCGCCTCCCACTCCTGGGGCGACACGGTCGGGGGTGTCTTCATGGCGATAGGCCGCTGCGGTTGTTCCTTGTCTTTGTCCTTGCGGGTTGCCATATTATTTCTCCTTGGTTGTAGGATCTGTAAATACAAGGCCTGGCGGAAGCGGCGTGAGTCTTCGGTTTCGTTGGCTTGCGATTTTCCCACACCACACCGAACAACGCGCGCCACGCGAGGTGTTATGCGAGCCCGGCTGCTGCTCTCACCATCAGGAGCAGGCCGATCCCGATTGCGGTGATCCCGATGGCTCGCGCGATACGCTCACCGTTTGGGGCGAGCCGTTCGGCAGTGAGTGCCGCCGTGACAAAGGCCATTACGCGCAGATCCATGAGCCCGAAGGCCAAAAGAATCGCGGTAAAGCCCGCACAACCGTAAATGCAGTGCAGGCCGAGGCGCAGCCCGTGTTGCCAAGCCGTCGCAAGACCTGTCGGCAAGGTACGGTTGTGCCCCGACAGGTCGCGGCAGCCAGCGAGGTGACGGGCCTTTGACGCGGTGAATTGAAAGCCGCCTGCGATGACTACGACAACACCCACGGCGAGCGGAACAAGCCGCGCCAGGGCAGGCCGTCGCATTTCGATTTCGGCAAGGGCCGCGCCGAGCGGGAAGATGACAATACCCAATGCACTCCAGACGAAGTAGTAGGCGATGCCGACTAGCGCAGTCAGAGAATTCAGGCGGGTTTCGCTGGTGCTGCCAACCAACTGGCGATAGTGCCAGAGCGTGGGCAACAACGACGGCAGCATCATCGCGGCCATCATCACGACCCACATGCCGGCGAACGCCGCCATGGCGGCCAGCCATGTCTGTCCGGGCATGGGCATCCATGCCATCGACATGGCCCAGCCGCCCGGCATCGACATCGCTCCCATAGCTGAGATGGAGCCGCACCACATGATGGTGAGCGAGGCGGTTGCGGCAAAGAGCAGGGCTGAAGCGCCGAAAAATGCTTGCGGTGAAGTTTTCTGGAACATCATGGGTGCCGATCTCCGGTGCTGCTATTGGTGCTGCCCGCGCAATGTCGATTACCGGGTGTACTCGTCGCGGCGGCGCCACCAGACGCCCTGCTCGTTGCGCCCTTTCGGGGCTCGGTCGAGCCACTGATACATTCCCCAGAGGCCGTCCACTCCGCGCGCATAGGTGGAGTAAGTGTGGTAGAGGATGTCGTCCTCAAGCGTGAATGCACTGACGCCGGGCCGCTCGCGATGGTAGGCGTTGGCATCGATTCCGCACATGGCTGCAAAGTTGTCCTCCGCGGCCTGGCCGCCGCCTTGCTGTTCCGGGCGCCAGAGCAGCTCGGGCTCGCGGGTGAAGTTGTATTCGATGCCCTCACGCTGTTGTTTCTCGGTGAAGGAAGCGCAGAAGTCGAAATTGAAATCACCGCCGACCGAGGATGCCCAAGGAAAGGTCCAACCCATCCGGCGCTTGTAGGCTTGGAGTCTCGCCAGCGGCGCGCGCGACACGGCCCACAGCATCACATCATGATGGGCGAGGTGGAGGGCGATGCCGTTGAAGCCGTCGGCGATCGCCGAACAAGAAGGACAGCCAGCCGAGAAGTCCGGGCCGAACATGAAGTGATAGACGAGAAGCTGTGAGCGTCGACGGAAGAGGTCTGGCAGGGAGGCGCTGCCCTCGTCGGTTTCGAAGCGGTACCCTTTGTTGATGGGGACCCACGGCAGTTCCTGCCTCTGACGCGCCAGTTCGTCGCTTCGGCGCGTGAATTCCTTTTCCGCCTTGAGCAGATCGAGCCGCGCCTTCAGCCACTGTTCGCGTGTTGCGATCTTGTGTGCGGTCATTGCGCTGGACTCCCTTGTTACTTTTCTCGATGTGAGTTGGTGTTTAATTGCCATGCGCTATATTTAGCGCGGAGCGTCGACGGGGTGGGAGTGACAAGTGTGTCGGGATTCGGATGGATTCTCTGATCACAGCGGCAGCGCGCGCACTTGCGGCGGGCGATCCTCTGGGTGCGTTGAAGCGAGTTGGGCTGCGCGAGGATGCGGCAGGATTCGCGCTGCGCGGCATCGCGATGGCGCAGCTGGGAGATTTCGCACGAGCGAAGGAATTGCTGCGGAAGGCCGCGCGCGCCTTCGGGCCGAAGGAAGCCGTAGCGCGAGCGAGGTGCATAGTGGCGGAGGCGGAGATCGCCCTCGCCTCGCGAGACCTGGGCTGGCCGGCAAAGATGCTCGACTCAGCCCGATCGATCCTCGAAGCACACGGCGACCGCTTGAATGCCGGCTTTGCGCGTTATCTGGGAGTCCGCCGCCTTGTTCTGATCGGGAAACTGGATGAGGCGGAGCGCATGCTGGCGGACCTGGACCCGAGTGTGTTCCCGCCGGCGTCGAGGACTTTCCACGAGCTGGTGGTTGCGGGAATCGCCATGCGGCGTGTGCGAACGAAGGAAGCGCGCGCCGCAGTGGCTCGAGCCGAGCGCGCCGCGCGCCAGGCTGGCATTCCCGCGTTGATGGCGGAGGTTGAAGGCGCATCCCGCGTCCTGAATACGCCAGCCGCGCGTCTGCTCGCGGGTGGCGGCGAGCGGCTGGTCTTGCTGGAAGATGTTGAAGCGTTATTGGCATCGAAAGCCATCGTGGTGGATGCACTCCGCCATCTCGTACGTGATGGGAACCGGCTGGTGGCACTCGCAAGACGCCCGGTTTTGTTTGCTCTCGCACGGGCGCTCGCCGAGGCGTGGCCAGGCGATGTGCCGAGAGACGCGCTTCTGGCGCGGGCATTCGGAGCACGATTCGTGGACGAATCGCATCGCGGGCGCCTCCGGGTCGAGATCGGGCGGCTGCGCAAGCAACTGCGGAGCCTGGCCGACATCCGCGCGACGGAGCGAGGTTTTGCACTGGTGCTGCAGCGGGGGCAGCAGGTCGCCGTGCTGGCCCGTCCGGTCGAAGAGGAACATGGCGATGTGCTAGCGTTCCTGATGGACGGTGAGTCGTGGTCGAGTTCGGCGTTGGCGCTTGCGCTGGGCACCAGCCAGCGCACGGTCCAGCGCGCACTGGACTCGCTGGCCGAGGAGGGTAAAGTGCAATCGTTTGGCCGGGCGCGTTCCCGCCGCTGGATAACCCCGCCGGTGCCGGGATTCACGACCATCTTGTTACTGCCCGCTCCACTGCCCGGCAACTAGGATGGCAGCATGAATCGATCAAACGCGGAAATCGTTCGAGAGTACGGCACATTTCCGGGCGCCGACAGAATCCATGGCGTCACCTACGATGGCCGCCATGTCTGGTTTGCTTCGGGGGAGAAGCTGACGGCGTTCGATCCGTCGAGTGGCGAGATCGAGCGTTCCATCGATGTCGCCGCACACGCTGGAACGGCATTTGACGGCCGACACTTGTTCCAAATCGCCGAGAATCGCATTCAAAAGATCGATCCCAAGAGTGGGCGGGTGCTCGCGACCATCCCCGCGCC